>OIZV01000163.1_pt1 | contig 43180 bp, 38 predicted proteins | sample 1588681 | NCBI WGS metagenome assembly OIZV01 (sample SAMN03283281) | human gut metagenome | biome: human-associated habitat; material: feces | host: Homo sapiens | place: Peru | collected 2012 | reverse complement strand
GCCAAGGTCGGCGGCAAGGTCATCGGCGTTGACGTTGACCAGGCTGCTATCATCGACGGCGCTTATGGCGAGGGCATGACTGTTACCTCCGCTATGAAGGGCCTCGCCCCCACCGTAAAGACCATGCTGAGCGAAGTAGTTGCGGGCAATTTCGCAAACTATGGCGGCAAGATCGACACTCTGGGTCTGGTATCCGACAACCCCGAGGACAACTACGTACAGCTCCCCATGGGCTCCACTCAGTTTGCAGACGGCAAGTTCACTGTTGACGATTACAAGGCTCTGGTAGCCGATATGTTCGCCGGCAAGATCACCGTTTCCAACGATACCACCAAGGCTGCCTCTGACTTCGCCACCGTTATCACCGTTGACGATCAGGGCGCTATCAAGTAATTCAGCTTGAGCCTTACAGGAGGGCCGCTTCGGCGGCTCTCTTTTTTTGTGTATAAAATTTGTCGAAAGCGCTAAATTTTCTTTGCTTTATACATATAAATATAGTAAACTTTACTTATATGTATATGGTTTCCGTCCCCGTGAAACAAGTAGCGCCCGGGCCATAAAAACGGAAGGAGGGACAGTGACTTGGAAAATCAGTATGCTATAGAAATGCTGAATATTACCAAGAAGTTTCCTGGCATAATCGCCAACGACAACATCACGCTTCAACTCAGAAAGGGCGAAATACATGCCCTGCTCGGCGAAAACGGAGCCGGCAAATCAACCCTTATGAGCGTACTCTTCGGGCTGTATCAGCCTGAGGAGGGCGAGATACATAAGGACGGCCGCAAGGTCGAGATTAAGGATCCTAATGACGCCAACGCCCTTGGCATAGGCATGGTTCACCAGCACTTCAAGCTGGTGGAATGCTTCTCTGTTCTGGACAACATCATACTTGGCGTCGAGCCCAACAACCACGGCTTTCTGCAAAAGCAGGACGCCCGAAAAAAGGTTATGGAGCTTTCCGAAAAATACGGTCTTGCCGTTGACCCTGATGCTCTCATAGAGGATATCACCGTAGGCATGCAGCAGCGCACAGAGATACTCAAGATGCTGTATCGCGACAATGACATACTGATATTTGACGAGCCTACGGCTGTGCTTACCCCTCAGGAAATAGACGAGCTGATGCAGATCATCAAAAACCTCGCCGCCGAGGGCAAGAGCATACTGTTCATATCTCATAAGCTAAATGAAATAATGGCGGTGGCAGATCGCTGCACCGTCCTTCGCAAGGGCAAGTATATAGGCACTGTAGAAACCGCTAATACCACCATGGAGGAGCTCTCCTCAATGATGGTAGGCCGCAACGTCAGCTTTCACGTTGAAAAGGGCCCATCCAATCCCGGCGACGTTATCCTTTCTGTAGAAGATCTTACCGTAGCCTCCAAGGTGCACAAGAACAACGCCGTAAAGAACGCATCCTTGAAGGTGCGCGCAGGCGAGATAGTCTGCATAGCGGGCATTGACGGAAACGGCCAGACCGAATTCGTCCATGCCCTTACCGGCCTTGAGCCCGCCGTATCCGGCAAGATCACCCTCTCCGGCAGGGATATAACCAACGTTCCCATACGTCAGCGCAGCATAATGGGCATGAGCCACATACCCGAGGACCGCCACAAGCACGGGCTGATATTGGATTACACCCTGGAGGACAACCTTGTGCTCCAGCGCTACTTTGAGCCCGAATTCACCGACAAGGCGGGCTTCCTCCGCAGGAACAATATCCGCTCCTATGCGGAAAAGCTGATCGGCCAGTACGACATCCGTTCCGGTCAGGGTCCCATCACCATTGCCAGAAGTATGTCCGGCGGCAATCAGCAGAAGGCCATAGTCGCCCGCGAGATAGACAAAAACCCTGAGCTGCTGGTAGCCGTCCAGCCCACCCGAGGCCTTGACGTAGGCGCGATAGAGTACATTCACAAGCAGCTTGTAGCCCAGCGCGATGCCGGCAAGGCAGTACTTCTGGTATCCCTTGAGCTGGATGAAGTGATGGACGTTCCGGATCGCATACTGGTAATGTACGAGGGCGAGATAGTCGGCGAGCTTGACCCAAAGGCCACCACTCAGGAAGAGCTGGGCCTCTACATGGCAGGCGCAAAGAGAGACGAGGTGAAAGCATGAAAAAGAATCTGCTGAAAAATAACGGTGTGCAGTCGCTGATAGCGTCCCTCGTATGCATCGTGCTGGGACTGTTTATAGGCTATATTGTGCTGCTGTTCATTAATCCTACCGGCGCAGGCAATGCCATAGTTACCATAGTAAAGAACTTCATGACCTACAACAGGCCCCAGGCACAGCTGAAGTACATGGGCAATACGCTGGTAAAGACCGCTCCTCTGCTCCTCTGCTCCCTGTCAATACTATTTTCCTATAAAGTAGGCCTGTTCAACATAGGCGCCGCCGGTCAGTACTGTGCCGGCGTGGCTCTGGCGCTTTACACGGCGCTTGGCCTGGGCTGGAGCTGGCTCCCCTGCCTCGTATTCGCAATGCTGGCGGGCGCGCTGCTCGGCTGCATAAGCGGTGTGCTAAAGTCATACCGCAACGTAAACGAGGTCATATCCGGCATAATGCTCAACTGGATAACCCTCTACCTCACAAATATGCTGCTCACCAAGGTAAAGGAAGAGACCAGCCCATACACTCTGGTGCTAAACACCACCAATCCCAATGCGGTGCTGCCCTCCCTCGGCTTAGGCAAGTTGTTCAACAACAACCAGTACGTAGGCCTCGCCATTCCCCTTGCCATAATCATCGCCATAGTGGTGCTGATAGTACTGGAAAAGACCCGCTTCGGCTACGAACTGCGCGCTACCGGCTACAATAAAAACGCAGCCAAGTACTGCGGCATGGCCGAAAAGCGCAACATAATCCTCTCCCTCGGCATCTCCGGCGCACTGGCAGGACTGGGTGCGGCTATGCTTTACCTCACCGGCTACGAGCAGTGGCAGTGCTCCACTTCCTCCGTCCCCGGTATGGGCTTCAACGGCATAGCGGCCGCATTCTTAGGCGGGCTGAACCCCATAGGTTCAATATTCTCATCCTTCTTCATTCAACACATAACCGCCGGTGGCGCATATGTGGATAAGTCCATGTACTGCTCTCAGATATCAGACCTTATCTCCGCCATAATCATCTACCTTTGCAGCTTCGTGCTGTTCTTTAAAACGGTGATGAACCGCGGTATTGCAAAGAGCGAGGAAAAAAAGGCCCGGCTGGAAAAGCAGGCAGCTCTCTGCGCAAATACTGAGAAAGGAGGCGACAATTAATGGTACTGCTGATACAATACACCCTGCTGTTCGCTTCTGTTCTGCTGCTGGTGGCCCTTGGCGGCTGCTTCTCCGAGCATTCCGGCGTAATCAACCTGGGCCTTGAAGGTATAATGGTAATGGGTGCTCTGGGCGGCGCACTGATGATGCGCTACCTGCCTGACGGCACTCCAGCTGCCCTTATGGTACTGCTGGTAATACTCACCAGCATCATAGCAGGCATGCTCTACTCCTGCCTGCTGGCTATATCCGCCATTCACTGCAACGCTGACCAGACCATCGTCGGCACCGCCATGAACATACTTGGCACTGCGGCGGCCACCGTTATCGTAAAGGCTATAAACACCGCAGCTAATCCCGATGACGTATCCTCTACCATACAGTACGTCAGCGCCAAGAAGGCCTTCCTTGTGAACATAGGCTCCTTTGAGTTCAACTGGTTCATGCTGGTCGCAGTGATAGCACTGGTGCTGTCCTATATCACCCTATACAAGACCAAGTTCGGCCTTAGGCTCATGGCCTGCGGCGAGCATCCTCAGGCAGCCGACAGCGTAGGCATAAACGTATTCAAGATGCGCTGGGCAGGTGTGCTGATCTCCGGCCTTCTGGGCGGTCTCGGCGGCATAGTGTACATCACCTGCGGCGTAAGCGAATGGAAGTTCGAATATGGCGTTGCGGGCTTTGGCTTCCTCTCCCTCGCCGTTATGATATTTGGCCAGTGGAAGCCCACAAAGATAGCACTTGCAGCTCTGCTGTTCGGATTCTTCAGGGCGCTGTCGAATGTATACTTCGGCTTCGCTTTCCTAAAAAACCTGAATATACCCAGCGGCATATACAATATGCTGCCTTACATCATCTCCCTTGTGGTATTGGCCTTCACCTCCAAGAAGTCCAGAGCGCCTAAGGCGGAGGGTATCCCCTATGATAAGAGCCTGAGGTAAAACCCATGGCAAAGCTGTATTTCCGCTACGGAGCGATGAGCTCAAGCAAGACCGCCAATGCCCTCATGGTAAAATACAACTACGGCGAGCGGGGTCAGAATGCCCTCCTGGTCAAGCCTGCCATAGACGTACGGGACGGCGTGCGCACGGTAAAGTCCCGCTGCGGCCTCTCTTCCGAGTGCGTACTGTTCCATGAGATGGACATAGCCGCCATAAAGCGCGGAGACTACGACTGCATAATCGTGGATGAGGCGCAGTTTCTTTCAAAGGACGAGGTGCAGCTTCTGACTGATATAGTGGACGAATACAACGTTCCCGTCATCTGCTACGGCCTCCGCACCGACTTTCAGGGCAACTTCTTCGAAGGCAGTCACTGGCTTATGGCCTGGGCCGATACTATCGAGGAAATAAAGACCATCTGCTGGTGCGGCCGCAAGGCCATATGCAACGCCCGCCTCGACGGCAAAGGAGGCATAACCAAGGTTGGCGAGCAGGTAGTTCTCGGTGCAAACGACAAATACATCGGCCTTTGCAGAAAACACTGGCGGCTTGGAGATCCCGGTCCAGACTTTAGGAATTAACAGATATACAGATATGTTGAAGGCGCGTGCCATACGGTACGCGCCTTTGTTGTGCTCTTATATCTTACTTACTTATTAAATAGCCCGGCGAAGAACTTGCTGACGCTTCCAAGGAACCCCGTTACCTTTTCGGTAATTGTCGTGACGGTCTTTGCCACCTTATCCTTGGCAGTCATGGCTTTTTCAACGGTATTAGTGATTGATACCAGCTTTTCCTTGAGCTGGTTGATATCAAGCTTTTCAAGCTGACGGCACAGCTTCAGCAGCTGCTCTATCTGCTCATCTGTCACCTGCACGTTGTACTGGTCCGCAAGTTTCTTTATCTCCTTCTTCACGTCCGCATCGGACATGGTCTCGGTGATATCCAGTATGCCCTTGAGCTCGTTTATGAGGGCGGTAGCTTCGTCGCTGCCTATGTACTCAGCCAGCTGGCCGGTAACGATAAGCTCCTCGGCACCTACCATCTTTGCAAGGCTGGAAAGCGAATTACCGGTTATATCCTCATACGCCTTATAAATACCGGTAAGAGCCGCTGTGCCGGACACCTCAAAGGGCGCTGTGACCTTCACATCTGCATCTGTTATGCCGGCGGTAGTCAGGGCGTTCTTATACATCTGCTCGGTACACCAGTTAATGTTCTTGGTGGATACATTCAGTCCGGAGCCGTCGTCCAGTATTGTGATATACACGCAGGAGATGGCCTTATGGCCTATCTTTTTGTCGTCTACCAGGCCTTCGAGGTACTGCCTCTCGTTTTCGTTGGTGACGGTTATCTCGGGTATTGCGCCGCGCTCTATGCCGAAATCACTGTATACCGCCGCTATCTGCTCGGAATCAAGGTTAGCGCCTATAGCCACCCTCGCCTCGCCTACCTTATAAGCGAACGCGCCCGACATAGTGAGCAGGCAAAGCGCCGCCATAATTATAGAAATTATTCTTTTGCATTTCATTGTGAAGAAACCTCCGCTTGTATCGTTCCACGTTTGCAATTATATCACGATGATTTGCAAATAACATTAACATAATGTAAACAAAACCTTGAAAATTCAGTGGAAAATGACGGAATAACCTCGTTTATCCCCCACCGTGCCATTTTACATGGGTTTTACATAACCTTTCTTTTTCATTTTACACGGTAGATTTAACATAATAACCGTAACCGATAAGGACATAAAAAAGAAAGGAATCAAAGAAAAATGAAGAAGATCATAAGCATCGTAATCGCAGCGGCCTGTGTACTGGCACTTTTCGCCGGCTGCTCCGCCAAGGCGCCTGAGGCTGCCGCAGAAGACGGCAACGTATCGTTGGACGGCTCTACCTCCATGGAAAAAGTCATAGGCTCCCTGGGTGAATACTTCATCAACAGCAACCCCGGCACCTCATATACATACAATCCTACCGGCTCCGGCTCCGGCATCAAGGCTGTATCTGAAGGCACCTGTGATATCGGCCTCTCCAGCCGCAACCTGAAGGACGACGAGAAGGCTTCAGGGCTCACCGGAACAGTACTCGCACTTGATGGCATCGCCGTAATCGTAAATCCCAACAACCCCGTATCCGACCTCTCCGTAGAGCAGATCGCATCTATCTACAAGGGAGAGATCACCAATTGGAAGGACGTTGGCGGCAACGACGCCGAGATCGTGCTCATAGGCCGCGAGGCCGGCAGCGGCACCCGCGACGGCTTCGAGTCCATAACCGGCACAAATGACGCCTGCAAGTACCGCCAGGAGCTGACCTCTACCGGTGACGTCATCACCACCGTTTCCCAGAACCCCGACGCTATAGGCTACGCCTCCCTCGCCTCCCTTAAGGACAACGTAAAGGCGCTGACCGTTGGCGGCGTAGCTCCTACTGAGGAGACTGTAAAGGACGGCAGCTATGTTATCCAGCGTCCCTTCGTACTGGTGACCAAGGACGGCGTTGAGCTTTCCGAAACGGCAAAGAAGTTCTTCGACTACGCTACCTCCAGCCAAGCCGCGGAAGTGATCACCGCAGCGGGTGCGGTCCCGGTAAACTGATAAACGGGTATATAAAGGGCAGCCGGCAGCGGCTGCCTATAAGCCTTGAGAGAGGATACGCAATATGAAGAAAAACAAAAGGATCGGGAAAATGCTTGAATTGGTGATGCACAGCATATTCCTTGTGCTCGGCCTTATAACAGTGGGCTGCGTTCTGCTCATCACGGTATATCTGGTCATATCGGGTATACCGGCAATACGCAGGATAGGTCTTGTTCCATTCCTCTTCAACAAGACTTGGGCTTCTACAGCCGCTACCCCCTCCTTTGGCATACTGCCCTTCATACTCACCAGCATCTACGGTACTGCCGGCGCCATATTGCTGGGAGTGCCTGTGGGATTCTTTACGGCGGTGTACCTTGCAAAAATGGCAAAGCCTTCGGTCAGGGCCATTATGCAGTCAGCGGTGAGCATGCTATCAGGCATTCCTTCGGTAGTTTACGGCCTTGTAGGTATGCTGATACTCGTACCCGGCATACGCAGGCTTTTCAACGTGCCTGATGGCTCAAGCCTGCTGGCCGCCATCATAGTGCTTTCCATTATGATATTGCCATCTATAATAAAGGTTTCGGTAACCGCGCTTGAGGCTGTGCCCAAGGAATACGAGGACGCCTCCCTCGCCCTTGGCGCAACACCTGTGGAGACATATTTCCGGGTATCCGTACCGGCCGCGAAAAGCGGCATAGCAGCCGCAGTAGTGCTGGGCGTCGGCAGGGCCATAGGCGAAGCAATGGCTGTAATGATGGTTTCGGGCAACGTGCCCAACATGCCTTCCCTCTTCCAGAGCGTAAGGTTTCTGACCACAGCCGTTGCAAGCGAAATGTCGTACTCCAGCGGCTTGCAGCAACAGGCCCTGTTCTCCATAGCGCTGGTGCTTTTCCTGTTCATTATGCTGATAAACGCCGCGCTCAATTTCTTTCTCAAAAGGGAAAAGGAAGGTTAGACCATGGAAGAAAAAAACGTATCGGCCAAACGCCGCGCTTATATGGGCCTGATGAAGTGCCTGATGTGGTTCTCCGCCGGGCTCACCTGCCTGCTTGTGCTGTTTCTGATAAGCTACGTGCTGTATAAGGGGCTGCCCAATATAACTTGGGAACTGCTCTCCACATCCCCCAGCTATCTTGCAGACAGCATAGGCATACTGCCTGATCTGATGAACACACTATACATCGTGATAGCTACAATACTTATCGTGGTGCCGCTGGGGGTGGGCGCAGCGATATACCTCACCGAGTATGCCTCAAACAAACGGGTGGTAAACGCCATAGAGTATGCCGCAGAGACGCTCTCCGGAATACCTTCAATAATATATGGTCTGGTAGGAATGCTGTTCTTATGCCGGTTCTGCAAGATGGGTACCTCCCTTATGGCAGGCGCTCTTACCTTGGTGATAATGAACCTGCCCACCGTGATGCGCACCACTCAGGAGAGCCTTAAGACGGTTCCCCAGAGCTACCGCGAGGGCGCATTCGGGCTGGGCGCCGGCAAATGGCGCGTGATACGCACAGTAGTGCTTCCCGGTTGTACGGACGGCGTTATTACCGGCTGCATACTGGCCGTAGGACGCATACTTGGCGAATCGGCGGCGCTGCTGTTTACGGCAGGTCTTGCCCATACGCTCCACGGCTTCTTCTCAGGCCTTGGCAGCTCCGGTGCTACGCTTACTGTCGCCCTTTACGTATACGCAAAGGAGCGCGGTGAATTCGAGGTGGCCTTTGCCATTGCTGCCATACTCATGCTGTTGACTCTTATAATAAACCTCTCTGCCGACCTTGTGGCAAGATACTTCAGGAGGAAAAAGGAACTATGATGAATATAATCACCGTACAGGATCTCTGCCTCTGGTACGGCAGCCATCAGGCGCTTAAAGACATAAATATAGATATACCCGAAAAGAGCATAACCGCCCTCATAGGACCCTCCGGATGCGGAAAATCAACTTTTCTCAAGACGCTGAACCGCATGAACGACCTCATACCCGACGTTAAGATAACAGGCAGCGTGAAATACAGGGACGCCGACATATTCGACCCGACAACAGACGTGAATGAGCTCCGCCGCCAGATAGGAATGGTTTTCCAGAAGCCCAACCCCTTTCCCATGAGCATATACGACAATATCGCCTACGGCCCGCGCACCCATGGCATCAAGAACAAGGCCAGGCTGGACGATATCGTAGAGCGCTCCCTGCGGGGCGCCGCTATCTGGGACGAGGTAAAGGACAGGCTGAAAAAGAATGCCCTCGGCCTTTCGGGAGGCCAGCAGCAAAGGCTTTGCATAGCCCGCGCTCTCGCCGTGGAGCCGGAAGTGCTGCTCATGGACGAGCCCACCAGCGCCCTTGACCCAATCTCTACTTCTAAGATAGAGGAGCTTGCCATGCAGCTCAGGGAGAAATACACCATAGTCATAGTCACCCACAACATGCAGCAGGCAGTAAGGATTTCCGACAACACCGCCTTCTTCCTTCTGGGTGAGCTTATAGAATACGGCAACACTGAGCAGATATTCTCACAACCCGGGAACAAAAAGACAGAAGATTATATTACGGGGAGGTTCGGTTAGAGATGAGAAGCCGTTTTGACGAGCAGCTTGCGCTGCTTAACAAAGAACTTATAGAGATGGGCGCACTGTGTGAGGAGGTTATAAAGCTGGCATCGGAAGCGCTTACCGAGCGCAGCGCAGCTCTGGCCGCCAAGGTAGCTCCGCTGGATTCCGAGATAGACCAGAAGGAGCGCACAATAGAGTCAATGTGCCTGAAGCTGCTGCTTCAGCAGCAGCCCGTGGCGAAGGATCTGAGACAGATATCCGCAGCGCTGAAAATGATAACCGATATGGAGCGCATAGGCGATCAGGCTGAGGACATCGCGGAGATAATCTCTTTCCTTGACGGCCGCCCCGCAGAAAATGACGACCTTATGAGGGAAATGGCCAAGGCGACTATTAAAATGGTGACAGAGAGCGTTGATGCATACGTAAAGCATGATATAATGTTGGCAGAAAGGGTCGTGGCATATGACGATACAGTTGACGATTACTTCGATCAGGTAAAGCGGCGGCTCATAACCAAGATAGCCGAAGAGCCTGCCGACGGCGAGTACGCCCTGGACCTTCTCATGATTGCGAAGTATTTCGAGCGCATAGGCGACCACGCGGTAAATATCGCCGAATGGGTGATATTCTCGGTAACAGGCGTTCACAAGGAGGTATAGCATGATCTGGTGCGTTGAAGATGACGCGAGCATCAGGGATATAGAGGTCTACGCCCTGCAATCCACAGGCCTGGAGGCCCGGGGCTTTGAGGACGGAACCTCATTTTGGGAAGCGCTGCAAAAGCAACGGCCCGAGCTGGTAGTGTTGGATGTTATGCTGCCCGGCATAGACGGCATAGAGCTTCTTCGCCGTATGAAATCCTCCCCTGAGCTTGACTCCATACCCGTGGTAATGGCTACCGCCAAAGGCACGGAGTACGATAAAATACAGGGGCTCGACCTGGGCGCGGATTACTATATCGCAAAGCCTTTCGGCGTAATGGAGCTGGTCTCCTGCGTAAAGGCCGTACTGCGCCGCTGTGCGCCCAAGCAGGTAGAACATCTCCTCAAGGCCAGCGGCCTCATAGTTAATCTTGACCAGCATACCGTCACCGCAGACGGCGAACGCGTTGCTCTCACCTTCAAGGAATTCGAGCTTTTGCGCCTGTTTCTCTCCCACCCCGGTATCGCCTTCACCCGTGATCAGCTGATGGAGGAAATATGGGGCACCGACTATCTTGGCGAAAGCAGGACGGTGGATATGCACATACGCACTCTGCGGCAGAAACTCGGCAAATACGGCGATATGATAGAAACGGTACGCAACGTAGGCTATCGGCTGGAGGTATCACAATGACAAAAAAGATATTCCACTCCATACTCCTCGTAGCAGGAGCGGTGTTGCTTGCCAGCCTGTTTGTAATAACCGGCGCGCTGTATGAGTATTTCGGCATAATACAGAAAAAGCAGCTAAAAGACGAACTCGGCCTTGCGGCAGTATCAGTGGAACAGCAGGGCGATGACTTTTTAAAACGGCTCTCCCCCGACCGATACCGCATTACATGGATAAACACCCAAGGCAATGTTATATACGACACCCGTACGGACGCTGAAAGCCTTGAAAACCACGCCGACCGCACTGAGATAAAGCAGGCGCTCAAGGATGGCTACGGCGAAAGCATCCGCTACTCCTCTACCCTTCTTGAAAAGACCATATACTGCGCCCAAAGGCTCACAGACGGCAGCGTGCTGCGCATATCCGTGAGCCGGGCCACAATAGGTGTGCTGATGCTGGGAATCCTCCAGCCCATTCTGATAGTGCTCATAGCAGCGCTGGTGCTGTCCGGCATGCTCGCAAAGCGCCTATCAAAGCGCATAGTCGAGCCGCTGAACAGCCTGGATCTTGAGCATCCGCTGGATAACGATTCATATGAGGAACTGTCTCCTCTGCTCAACCGCATAAACAGGCAGCACAACCAGATAACCGCGCAAATGCGGGAGCTTAAAAAGCGCACCGACCAGTTCGCCCAGATAACAGCCAGTATGAACGAGGGCCTTGTACTTCTGGATAACCGCGGCTGCATACTCAGCATAAATCCCGCCGCCATTGAGATTTTCGATGCGGAGCCCTCCTGCGTCGGTCAGGATTTCCTTTCTGTGGACCGCAGTCACGACATGAGTGTAGCAATACAGGCTGCGCTCAAGGACGGCCACAGCGAGATACACGCTTCACGCAAGGGCCTCATATATCAGTTCGATATAAGCCGCATAGCAGCGGATGGCGAAACGGCAGGCGTAGTCATACTGGCCTTCGATATAACGGAAAAAGAGACTGCCGAGCAGAACCGCCGCGAGTTCACCGCCAATGTTTCCCATGAGCTGAAGACCCCTTTACAGGGTATAATAGGCAGTGCGGAGCTGATAGAGAACGGCATGGTAAAACCAGAGGATATGTCCCGTTTTGTAGGACATATACGTTTGGAAGCACAGCGTCTCGTTACCTTGATAGGCGACATAATACGCCTTTCCCAGCTTGACGAAGGCGGCGATATGCCCCGTGAAAACGTCGACCTGCTCTCTGTCGCTTCGGCAGTAGTCGACGACCTGCTCCCGTCTGCCGATGGCCAGGGTATAAGCATCGCCGTCGAAGGTTCTCCCGCCAATGTATACGGCGTAAAGAGGCTGCTATATGAAATAGTATACAATCTCTGCGACAACGCCATAAAGTACAACAGGCAGGGCGGCAGCGTAAAGATAAGCACGGTAAGCGAGGGCGGCTTCTCCTCCGTCACCGTTTCCGATACCGGAATCGGCATCGCGCCCGAGTATCAGAACCGCATATTCGAGCGCTTCTTCAGGGTGGATAAGAGCCATTCCAAGTCTTCAGGCGGTACCGGGCTTGGCCTTTCCATAGTAAAGCACGCGGTACAGTACCACCACGGCAAGATAGAGCTCACCAGCGCCCCGGGCAATGGTACATCCATTACCGTCTCCTTCCCCGCCATACAGTGAGCACCATACGAAAACGGGCATCCGGTTCGCCGCCGGAAGCCCGTTTTTTTGTACATGTTATATTTAGCCTATGGTATCCTTTACTACGCGCTGGAAGTTGAGCCTTGCGATCTTCTCCATATCCTCCTGGCTCATGCCCATTCTCTCGAAGCAGGCGAAGAGATTCGGTATCTTGGAGCAGTTTTCAAGCCCATTGGTGCAGGGGCTGCCCGTATCGGTCATCGTACCCATGGTATCCGGGTTATCAATGAACTCGAAGAAGTCGAAGCCGCAGCCGACGTGGTCGATGCCCATGACGTCGATCATGTGCGCCGCGTGCTCGGCAAGGCGCTCGACGGTTTGGTTCTTTGGGTCGTCATCTATGAAGATGTTGAACGCATTCAAGCCCACAACGCCGTTTATATCGCGTATGGCGCGAAGCTGATCGTCCGTAAGGTTGCGGAGCACGCCGCACATCGCACGGCTGTTGGAATGGGATGCGATGAAGGGCTTTTTCGTAATCTTGACGACATCCCAAAAGCCAGCATCATTAAGATGGGAAACGTCGAGCAGCATCCCCTTTTCCTGCATACGCCGGACGGTCTCCCTGCCGAGGTCTGTAAGACCGTAATCCTTGCCGGAGAGCGCGCCCGCGCCGAGGTCGTTTGCCTCGTTCCAGGTCAATATACCGTGGCGGCAGCCGAACTCGTAATAGCGGTCGATCCAGGTAAGGTCCTTGCCCATCGCCGCCATGCCCTCTATGCCGATAAAGATATATATCTTGCCGTCGGCATTGGCCTTCATCATCTCGTCATAGCTATGGACGATGCGGAAAGACCTGCACTCGGCAGTCTCTGCCTTTATGGCAGCCATGATCTGCTCGGTACGCTTTACATAGTCCACGTCATACGGCGGGTCTACCCAAATAACAAAAATACTTCCTTCAACGCCGCCCTTGCGGAGACGCTCCAGATGGCAGCGATCAAATACGTTCGTCTCGCCATTGAGACGGCGAGTAGTCACATCACACCAGATATCAGAGTGTGCATCAAAATACATAGTTTTGCCTTCCGTAAAATTACCGGCGCAAATCTGTTTAAGAGATGCGCCGGAGTTATATTGTCGTTACAAAACAGCCGGCTTTGTCAGAAACTTATGCGGCGCCGAGGATAATGCCGACCAGCGTACCGGCGTAGTTGCCGATAACATAGCCGAGCACGCCCACCAGCATTGCGGGGCCAACCAGCCTCGTCCAGCCCTGGGATATCGCCATGCCGGCAGCGGTCGTCGGACCGCCGATATTGGCATTGGAGGCGATGATGGAATCCTCAAGGGAAGCCTTGAAGATCTTTGCCGCGCCGAAGCAGAAGAGCATATTCACGAGAACCATGATCGTGGTCAGCACGAGCAGCAGCGGGGACTTGGTAAGGACGGTCATGATGTTGGCGGGAACGCCTATGACGAACAGGAAGAGGTAAATGAGGTAAGTACCGATTTCCTGTGAGCCGTGCATCTTGGATACTGTCTTGGTGCAGAAGGTGGCAACTATCACGGATATGGTGGTTATCCATACATACTGGCTGCCGAAGAACTGACCTATGAAGTCAAGGAAGGGATTGCCGCCGATGCCGGAGAAAATACCGGAAATAATGCGGGATACCCAAACGACGACTATGGCATAAGCAAAGTTATACGCAATATCCTTGAGGGAGATGTCCTTGCGGCTCCAGAAAGCGGCAGCCTGAGTCTGCGAAACTTCCTTGGAGGCACCGGCCTCTACCTCAGCTATGTGAGGATGTGAAAAGTGCTTTCGGAAGAACTTGGAGCCGGCGCAGGCGATCAGAACGAAGAAATACGCGGCCATCAGCAGGTTATCCGCAACAGTAGCGGCAGCGGTGAGATCGTCACCGGCAGCATACTGAGAAGCCATTGCCGCAAAGTTTACGCCGCCGCCGATATAAGAGCCGGTCATCATGGAGGCTACCTTTGCAAGACCCTGCGCATCGCCAAAGGGTCCGCGCAGGAGATAATAGGCGAGGAACGCGCCGACGACAGTGCCGAGTGCGCCGATAAGGAACACGACCAGCATACGGCCGGTGTCCTTCCATACGCGGCTGAGGTTGCACTGCAGCAGCAGCAGGGGGATAGCCATAGGAACGACGATGCCCCATACAATATCGTCATACAGCGTGCAGTTCGTGGGTATAACGCCGAGGTTTGCGAGAACCATCGCCATTATCAGCGCGATTATGGCGCCGGAGACCTTGGAGGCCCACTGATACTTCTGCTCAAGGTGTATTGAAAGTGCAACACCTATACACATAACGCCCATCAAACCCCAGACGTTGTCCGCGGCAATCAGGGTATGTCCTAAAAGATTTTCAAATAGTGTCATTCTAAATAATTCCTCCGATTTCTTCGCCTAATGCAATTGTTTTTAAAAAAGCTATTGATTGATGAAAATGCATATAACTTCGGCGGCGCCGGCCTGCCGCCGAAAAATCATTTCTATATTAGCACCTTTTATGTCGAAAATCAATAGCCTTTAAACCCCGCACGCCGAGAAATCTTTATATATATTTTACAAATGCCTGCTTTTGAATTTGACATTGCAGAGTTACCATCTTATTATAAAGATTAGAAAAAGAAAGAAGGAATGATATGAACGAATTAAGGAACAAGAAGGGTTTTATATGCGATATGGACGGCGTCATTTACCATGGCAACAAGCTGCTGCCCGGCGTAAAGGAGTTCGTTGACTGGCTGTACAGGGAAAACAAGAACTTCCTCTTCCTCACCAACTCCTCCGAGCGCTCACCCAAGGAGCTTCAGCAAAAGCTCAAGCGCATGGGGCTTGATGTGGACGAGAGCCATTTCTATACAAGTGCGTTGGCGACCGCACGCTTCATAAGCTCCCAGTCGCCGGAAAGCAGCGCCTACGTAATAGGCGGCGCAGGCCTCATAATGGCTCTGCACGACGAAGGCATCACCATGAACGACGTTGACCCGGATTACGTTATAATCGGCGAGGGTAATACCTACAACTACGAGAACATCCTGAAGGCGGTACACCTGGTGATGAAGGGCGCAAAGCTCATCGGCACCAACAGCGACCTTACAGGCCCTTCTGAGAACGGGATAATTCCCGCATGCCGGGCAATGATCGCCCCTATCGAAATGGCCACCGGCCAGAACGCCTATTTCATAGGCAAACCCAACCCTCTTATGATGCGGACAGGCCTTAGGATACTGGGCGTACACTCAGAGGACGCGGTAATGATAGGCGACCGCATGAATACCGACATGATTGCGGGAATCGAGACTGGCCTTGACACCTGCCTCGTGCTCTCCGGCGTGACCGACCGCGCCGACATCAATAAGTTCCCCTACCGTCCGCGGCTGGTGTTAAACGGGGTAGGCGATATACCGGGGGAACCGAATAGTTAGGCGGGATCAACCTTTCATATAATTCTCAACCTCATCCATTGTGGGAATGGACGGGGCCGCTCCTTTTCTGGATACAGCAATAGCTGCCGCTGCGGTACTTCTCTTCAGGTTTTCCTCTATTGACGATTTACATATTAGTCCGTAAATAAAGTAACCCGTGAAGGTATCTCCGGCAGCGGTGGTATCCGCGACATCAACTTTTTTTGAGGGCTCATAGACTGTTTTATTCCGAAAATTGCAGAGCACACCCTTTTCGCCTAACGTAAGGACTATATCTGTATTCTGGTACTTGGCCTTTAAACTCTTGATTATATCCTCTGGCTCCCTTTCTCCCGAAAGTGCTTCTCCTTCTATTTCATTAAGCAGGAGCACATTTATTTTGGATAAATCATAAGAACATAGCTCTTTAGTGATAGGAGAAGGGTTTAATGCGATGGTCATTTTTTTCTCCCATGCTTTTTCAATTATATATTCCAACTGATTTATCTCATTTTGTAAAAGGAGTATATCTCCTGCCTGAAAGCTCCCCAAAACCTCGTCTATGCATTCTTTCCTCTGAGATCGGTTTGCGCCGCCATAAAGCAGTATGCTGTTTTGGCCGTTTTTATCAACCTGTATAACAGCATGACCGCTCTTCCCTTTAACAGTTTTTAAATAAGCAGTATCTATACCGTATTCCTTACAGCAATTTCTGAGGTCTTCGCCATCTTCTCCTACGAGGCCTGACATATACACCGGAGCTCCGGCTTTACTTAAGGCAATTGCCTGATTTAATCCCTTGCCGCCATAATAGGTTCCCATGGATAAGGATTCAATTGTTTCTCCAGGTCTGTGAATATGGTCAACCTCATATACGAAATCATAATTCAGCGACCCAATGACTAATGCTCTCATCTGTACTTCTCCATTCAACATATTTTTATTTATATGCATTTCATTCCCGTGACAAGAGGACCACCGTCTCCACATGGCTCGATTGCTCCAGATTGATGTCAAATATTTGCGGTCGTTCGCGGGAATTTATCAAAGCGTAGTTTTGCCTAAAAACGCACCGATTTTTACCCTTGTCCGTTCTCGGAAACAGGTCAAAGGCCTTGCTCCTACTTATAATATGCAAACACACAGATTTGCCAACCGCTTCAAGACTTTGCTCTGACGGAATAGGTCTAAAATCCCATCGTCTCAACCTTAATTCTTCCCGTGACAGAATTTGTATTTTTTTCCGCTTCCGCATGGACATGGATCATTACGTCCTATCTTCTTTGGCCAGTTTGCTCTTTCCTGAACCATAAGTGGTATTTTGCCATCATACATAAGAGAAAGTTCTCTTAGTCGATACAGGTATTCTGAAACACCCAATAAGGCCTGAAACATGTGCATCGCTTCATTTTCAAATTCGAGAAGGTATTCCGTTTTCTTTATGGTTCTGTCTTTTGGATTTGGAATGTAAGTAATAACCTGACTCACCGCATCACATTCAACATCATTGTGTCCAATCGCATTTCTCAGTTTTGCATTTACTACAACATCCAAGAAATCGGTATAGACTTCTGTGTTCAAGCAAAAATGATACCTTGATGCCTTTGGGAGCTTTATATAATCCTCTAAAGAAGATACATTCTTTTCCAAAGGATTCATCGAATTCGCGTCAGCCCTGTATTTTATGTTATTAAGAGCGACCGGGATAACAAGCAAATTACCAAGGGCTTCATAAACATCCAAATAGAACTGTTTTACACTATCAAAGCTACTTGTTGTCGAGCCTTCAACTTCAAAATCAAAAGAATCATCTTTGCAATATTGTAAAGCGAGAGCAGGAATGAGGCGCTGGTATATTCTTATAAAATCATCATAGACCTTATATATCAAATCCTGTAGCTCCTCAAGATGATAACCATCATGTGAATTTAAGAAGTCTACTAAGCTCTTCAGCTGAACAGAGTCCAGTTTCATAATTTCTGCACTAAAAGAGAGATTATCCAAGATATCTTTTTTGAGTGCAGAATAAAACCCATGAACCTCAATCATATGAACAGCTCTCAATACCTCAGACTCATCTCTGCACTGAAAGTATTGTCCGGAGAATTCCTTTTGTATCTCCTGAACAAGGTATTCACTATTACTTCTGAAGAGGTCAATGATTCTTTTATAGCTCTTCCATTTCTTTTCTGTTGCATTAAGCTGTGATACCGCTTTTCCGAACTGCTCATATGAATCATCCGTCTTCATACGATTCATATAGCGGATAAACGGAGTAATGACGACTTCTTCCAACTCCGCTGCTCTGCCTTGTTTCACGGTCGGAAATTCACCAGAGCATTCAACCATGTAATCAGCTTCAGCATCCGGGATTTCATCCGCATTGTCAAAAGAAAACTTTAGCCCCGGTCGGTCTTGTCCTATCTTAACGCTGCCAGATAAGGAAGTACCACATTTACCGCAAGCCACAACAATAGGATGTTCTTCTTGCCATCCAACCTGTAATCGGACTCTGGTAATGCTTCCGCAAACCTGACATTTTATAAATGTATTAAAAACCATGCATTTTCTCCATTCATATTATCAAGCATTAAATCGCCTCAACCTTTGACAGCTCCGCAAGTGCATGGGATTTCACCGTCATAGCCCTAATATGCCTCTGCTGGGATCGATGATCCATCTCTGACAATCTTGATTGTTCCATCATCAGAAATTTCTATTACAGAGACATCTTCAAGCAAATGCCCATGTGCTCGAACATAATACTCAGCCAGTGTTTCCTGCTTGCCACAAAACACTGCTTTTTTCATACAAAGCAGCTTCTTTGTCCCAGAAGGCAGAAAGCCAAAGTAAAATACAGCCTCGTCCAAGCCCATCAACTTTGCGCTCGGAACATTCCCGGAATCAGTCCACGTATAACATTTGCATTCAGCCACGATAGACCTGTCAGCATTGGCAAGATCAAACTTGTGTTCCTTTGGCGGTCTGCCGATGGGGATTGCTGCTTCTTGCTCAAAATATGTATTATATTTTTCTTTGAGAATCGTTTGCACAAATTCTTGGAACTTGCGTCCGACGTGCGGATTCTCAGAATTTAAATTTGCCATCAGTGCTCCTTGTCCTGAGTGGACTATTGCCAATCTACCGTTATATACGGCACAATCAAATCGTAGAACTTCTTTGACCATTCTGCATGGAACTTTGCCATCTGCGGCCAGTCATCCTCGTTTTCAATGCTCACGTTATCAAGCTGAATAAATACCTTTGAGGATTTGATATCATCTCCACGGTTCCACTGAAGCTCCGTTCCCAGCTTCGATTCAATCTCGCTTTTATGCTGGTAAAGAGCATCAAACGCTGCTTTATTCTCTGATCTCTCCGCTCTGGCAAATACGACCTCTGAACGTGCAGAGTCAAAATTCGCAACACAGCAGAGGTAGAAACCTCCAATGCCAAAGAAGCCGTTTATCCAATTGTCCGTACTCGGATTTACATTGCTGAAAGAGCCAGGATTACCATGAGCCTCATGGATTTGTGTTAGGGCATACGTCCAGTAACGTTTTCTGAGCTCAAACCTCGTTTCAGAGGAATCACCGCTTATACTGAGATGCTCTCCGGCTATAGATAACGCTGTCGTGATCCGGTCAAAATGGTCGATGATCCAATCAAATATTTTCGGCTGCTCTGCTGGATTGAATACATCAGCCTTCTCCTCAATAACGATGGAACGTGTTGTACCTGTCGATTTTGAGTATTCCCAATTTAGGTTCTCATCAAATTCGGCCTCAATCTGGTCTTTTAATTCCTTCAGACGGTTATAGGTATCCACATTATAGGTGTAGATGCCCATCTTGATTCGTTTACCATAGGGAATAGAAAAGAATAAGTGATAACCGTTCGCGCCTATGTGCACATCGTAATATGTACGACCAGCAGCTTTCTGTTTTGCTATATCACTTGATCTGCCGTGCTCATAAGCATAGTTTACGAATTCTATCCAGAATTGTAGTTTTTGATCATCTCCGGAGCCTTCTGCACTTTCTTCGGATTCCGGTACGTTTGCCGATACTTCCTCCAACTCCTCCGGGATTTCTCGTCCATCTTTGACGAACGAAATGCCGATCAGCTTTTCCAACTGTTCTTCGTCGAATTGCAGGTTCCATCGTTCCTGCATGAAAACGAGGAGCTTTTCAGTTCTGCTGTATATCTCAAATGCAGTCCAATCCTGCAGCTTGGATACCTCTATCTCTGAGTGAGATCCATTCTCGTACCCGCGACGTCCTGTGGTTTTGGAATGCTTCTTATCCTCAAAACTATCATTCTGCAAAGCCGAGTTTGCGCTCTGAGACAACGGCAGAAGGTTCCCAAGTGCTCCGGAAAGCATCTTGATTTCTGAATCCTTAAACTGCCGGTACATATTACACCAGTAATACTTCGTCGGTGTCTGAGGGAGAATATGCTCGATAGACACTTTATCCTTCTCGGACTTTGTAAACATTGACCACGTGCAGAAACGATCTATATTATTTTTCTCTGCCAACTTAGCCTCATATTCATAAAAGAAGTATCGCAGACTGTTCCAGTCGTAGTAGCCATTCCCTGTAGAAAAATATTTCTCAATTCTGGTGACAAAGTTCTGCGTGGCAAAATCGATATCGTTCGTTGTCCTGTCATATATCTCTTTGCAGAGCTCATCCACATCCGTTTCTTTCACATACACCTGACATGCAGCTCGATAATAATCACTGCTGTCATAGGATGCATTAAAATTACCCAAGCGAAATGCAACAAAGATAAAGCGCTCAACTGCTTCAAAGATTTTAACTCTGCTGTTCGCAGAAATATCCCGCCGACTAATGACCGCGGTAACCAGCGGCCTGAAATGTCCGATGCCGATACGGTTAAGCCTATCGACTCGTTTTTGCTCTTCAGGAGTAAGATTAACACTTTCAAATGGGAAATATGTGTCATACCAGTACTTCGCCATATCTTTGAGGCTATTGACATAGTCCTCAATTTCTTTTGGCTGGAGTTTGGATACCTCTATGATTTCCTGTTCTTCTGTTTCAGTAACTTCCGTGTCTTCTGCATCAGTGACATCATCGCTGATAACCGACTCGGCCTCTGTCTCAACCAGAACGGGTGCCTTTTCAAATATGCCCTTTGAAGAGAACTTGCTTAGCAGGAATTTGATGTAGTCATCGCCACGTTTACGGGAATACCTGAAGTAGATAATCCAATGGGCACGCAAAAAGTCATCATCGGAAAGAGGAACACTCTTGTTCCTACCAAGCTGATAGTAGGCTTCCTTCCAAGCGCCATTTATCTTCTTACGGAGGGCAGACTTGTCCTTCTCGTCAAACACCTCATCATCATAAAGCGTGGTCAAATAGATCAGTCTGTTTTTCAACAATTCAAGATTCGTCAGCTTCTTACCACGATTGTTCATGGTCTCGAAAGCTACAAACACATCGTAATCATCGTCGATTTCATGGAGATTAAACATCAGGCGCTGGGTGAGCTTCTTGTACAGAGTATTTACTGCCTCAAGTCCGCCTTCTCCGGACTCCTCATATAGCTTTCTGATGTTCTCCGCAAAAAAGTTCTTTGCAAACTTCAGATTTTTTGTATAGTAGGTCTCATTCACTGCACCGGAATACGGCTCATCGAACACCTTATATTTCATGTATTCCGCGCTGGGATTATCGACCTCATAACCAAAAAGGTATGTTGTTACTACTCCATTCGGTGGTCTTTTTCGGCAGATGTATTTTGAGACGATCCCTTCGACCGTTTCATACCCCAGCGTGATTTCCTTATCAGACTTGCCCTTGTTCTCATCCAAGCTGCGCACGAATCCCACAATCTCGTTCAAGAGAATGACGAACGTGGTAATGCGCTGCTGACCATCGACTATATGGCAAGGCTTATATCCGTTCTCGACCAGCCACAGATCTTCACCCCAACTGATGGTCTCCTTGCCTTTTAGAGGCTTAAGGGACAGGAGGCCTGTATAGTGATACCGATCAGTCTGAAGATTTACAAGGTCATCCCAAAAATCCACCAACTGCTGCTGCAGCCATGCATAACCCCGCTGATAGTCCGGTATCCGGAATAATCTATTTTGAAAGAGCAGCGACAATGGCTGCAGCTCATTTGCCATAATGTATTCCCTCCAACTTCCTGCTTTTTCGCAATCGAATTACTCGTCCTGATATTCAGCCAGAGCATCCGTATCGATCGCCTTAATTTCAAACGTTTTCCTCGTTGACACACAGAAGTTATACTCAATCATCAGATTTGCAAGTCTCTCACCATCAATTAGAATAATGTGATGAGTATTTGCGTAATCCTTAGCCTTCTGCGAGAATCTAGCTGTTGTAACAAAAAGTCCATCACCGTGCTTCCTGGCAATCGCACCTACAAAGCTCTGAATGTCCGGCTGTCCAACGACTCTATCCGGTGCCCATTCCTTAGCCTGCATATAGATCAAAGAAAAGCCGAGCTTGTCCTCCATGATCACGCCATCAATTCCATCATCACCGGAAGCGACTGTTGCATGACTTCCGTAAGCCACAGTTCCATATCCCATCTTCGAAAGAAGATCAACAACGAGCTTTTCAAAGGTGTATGGTGAAATTTTCAGAACTTCACTCAACAAATCAGATGCAAGGCTTGCATTAATCTGCTCGTATGCGTCTTCAAGCTGGTCATCGGGTGTAAGATCCGTCTGCTTTGAAATCACAGGTACTGTATCATCTCCATTTGTAGGATCAGAGGCGGATGCAAAATCTACAAATGAAGGAAACTGTTCCAGATATTTGGAATCTATTTTCTCCGGATTTTCTGCAACCACCTTCTTTCCAGCTTCTGTAATAACAATAGTAGCGCGGGCAGGACTGTCAAGGAGTCCAGCTTTTTTCAGATAAGTCTTCGCCCATCCGACCCTGTTTTTAAACACGGTTTGCCTGCCGCTCGGAAGCATTTCTGCGAGGTCTTCCGCTGATAAATTTAGCTGTTGAGCTAACACGGCAGTAACGTCTTTAATTTTATAGACCTCACCGTCTTTTACTGTTGTCAGTAAAGGCTTCATCAATTCATCGTATTTTGGCACTGCCATTGTTAGTCCTCCTCCTTGACTCACTGAAGATCTGGATCACTCCCAAGAGGTGTAATTCCGTTTTCTTTGAGCATTTCATTTATTTCATAAATCGTATTCTCAGCGCAGGCCGCTAAAACACATTGATAAACGTAACCTTCGTTTTTCATCGAATTCAATTTAAAATCCGTTTTACCGAGAAACATCTCAGCTTCTGGCAAAGGCAACTTCAGACCTACGCATAATGCAAGAACTGTCTGAACTGAAGTCGGGTATTCCTCATCATTTCTCAACCGCTGTATGGTCTTTTCGCCAACAAGCGAGCGGTCTGCCAATTGCTTATTTGAGAGCTTTTTCTCTTTTTGCAACGCGACTAGTGTCTCTGCAAAAGAGCCGGGATATCTGCGTAATGCTTCAGAACGTCGCTTTGCGTTCTTGATCTGATCAATAAGTGCCTTGTTGTGTGCATTAAGCTCGAAGGAATACTCGACCTGATTTTCAACTGGCGCTGAATTACGCATAAACTGCGTGTAATACCTCGCCCCTTGATATTTCGATTGATAACTATATCCCTTCGAGAAGACGACGCAGCACTCATCCATGTGCGAGAGCGCATATTCTGACAGCGTAGCATTCCCGGACTGATCTCTCGCTATGTATTTCTCGTTATTGAGAACGAGATGACGATCTGCAAAAATAAACTGTCCGCTGTCAATCAGCTTCTTAAACTCACAGTCAAAGCAGTATGCCTTAAACAAATCGGCATAGGGAATAGTGAATGCCTGATTCTTATCCAAGGCACCGGCTTCAAATGAATATTCGCGAACATACTGACCATCCACAAACGGATATGCACCCTCAGCTTTGGAATACCCCAGATCCATCAGGCGAACCTTGGCTGCCTGCCTCGACACATCGAACAGCTCCGCAAGTTCATCGATGACGTTCTCATAGGCTGCAATGCTCGCATCATCAGCCCCGCCATAAGCTGCAAGAAGCTGTTCTACCTTCAAGCGCGTCGTTTTCTCAGGCATCAAGATTCTCGGAGCGACACCTTTGGCTTGCCACTCCATCCAGTCTACGGCCTTCCATTTATCTGAATCAGTTGTGTTTACAGCTATTTGGCACTGGATAGCCCTTCCAAGATTATCGTTAGCACCTATCATTTTCATCAACACATGATAAGGCTGATGACGGTACCAGTGGAAACATTCATGAACCAGAGTAGTGCGCTTTGTTCCTACAGATCTCTCATAGGAGACACGCGGATCAAGATAAACGGTTCCTCGTTTGGCATTGCGAATTGTAATCTTCCGGTGCTTATCGAGAACATTCCCGTTATCAAATATGATAGTCCCAAAGTAAGTAAGATCATCTGACAGAGGAACATCTTCGATAACCTGTAGTTTCATATCGCTGGCTATTGTCTCGATTGGAACCCTCATCGGTTTATCCAGTGCTTCCGGACAATACCTTGTCAGGAACTTCTCAGCCTCGCCTTCAAACTGGTCGCGAGAGATAATAGGTACCAGCTCTCCGGACAGACGGTCATTATCAGATTCCTCTTGCGGTTCACAATTACCAACAGACATAATCCGGAACCCGCTCATATCGATGCCAAGAGTAACCTGACAATGGATCTTAAGCCAGCGCTCATTAAAATATCCCTTGCGAGATGCGGATGGCATTTCGACATCGCATGATGCAATTACATCGAAAGCAATCACGCCATCTTCCGGCTGTTCAATATGGATAACATTCTCGATTTCCATATCAATGACCGATAGTCTTTTCGTGTCACCAGAATGATCCTCTTGAATATAAGCTATGGCCGCATCCCGGATGTCGTCATAACGAGATTGGTCGATCAGTTTCTGCAGTGGGCTTTCATCCTGCGCTTCATAGTAGTCCAGTCTGCTGTCGTTGAGCTCTTTACGTATTTCACGCCAATTAGGCATGTGCCTATCCATGTGTGCGATGAATGTAGCATCATGCTTTCTTGTGATTAAATGTGTAAGCTCATGCAAAATAATATAATCAAGGCAGGCATACGGTTTCTGGGCGAGCTGCAGGTTGAACCACAGCTTCTTTTTATCTGTGCTGCAGGCACCCCATTTTGTGACCATATATTTCGTTTGCCAAGAATCACATTTAAGTCCTGTCTGTGTCTCCCACTTAGGCAGACGCTTTTCTATTTCTTCCTTTAGGATCTTCCTATATTCCTCTTTCACATAAGCGTCTCGCTGTTTCACGGTACTTTTGGCGCTCATGGATAGAACAATATTCTGATTCTGAATCTCGAAGCTGTTCTTTTGATTGTCCGGCTTGAAGACAAGAAAGTATTGCTTCCCCCAGATATACATCGTCTCGCCGGAAACATACTGTCGCTTCGATGCTCTTGGCTGATCCTGAAACTGCGCAATAGCCCTCTTGATAAAGCCCAGCTGAGTTCTGGCATAAGCCTCTATAGCTTTATCGTCCACGGATAAAGGCGCAGAAATTACCACATGTCCATCCGGCGGCTTCACCTGAAGGTGCATATTCTTTATATTCTTTTTTTGCACATCAATCGGAATCCCGGAAATGACAATGCGCATTAATACTCCTCCTGTTTCTCAATGATCTTATAGATGCGCTCCACCTCGGAATCATCACCCAGAATCTCAAAGAGAGCCTTTTTTATTCTTCTGACAACAACCTGATTATCCCTGAAACCAGACAGAGCTTGCTTTTTCACGGCTTTGTGAATTCGTAGGGCAAGTTTCTCGTCCTCGCCGGTGTTGTCATAAATAGCCATAAGCGCCTTGCTCTTACGGATGCTTTCCGGATATTTATCGTTATCCTCCGGGCAATCAACGTCCTTAGCCAGCTTTATATATTTCTCAAGCATCTCAGCATAGTCAAGAACTCCCTGCTTACGCTCTTCAATGAGCTTATCAAGGATTTCTGACATTTTTGCGTAGTAGCGCGGATTGACAGTGACCTTTTCGATAACCTTCTTACGGATGTTATTCTCGATGGCCTCTGCTGCACCTTCTTTGTGGCCGCTATCGCCTTCACCGGTAAGCGTCTCACCCTGCTTTGCTACAAAATCCAATAGAGTAAGATCATCAAAATCGCCAATCTTCTCAGCATCCGCTGCCGTGATATAGTTATCGATCATCTTTCTCATATCAGGCTCATAGGCCTTCAAATCGAGGAAGTCACCACTGGCCGTACCGATGGTTTTCTTCAACTCAATGTAAAAAGTGACCTTCTTGTCATATTCACTCAGTTTGCCGGATGAGATGTCATCAACCAGATATGGTTTTGCTTCCGCGAAGGCTCTGACAAGACTGCTCACCAGACGATAGAGTTTTTCTCTCAGGCGTGCATAAATCTCGTCGCTCTCTTCCGACTGGCCGGAAACACCACAGAAATAATGAATGTATTGGATTTCTCCACGAGGTTCCTCGATGCCTTCACAGAGTTCCTCGACAGCATCATACACTTCCTCAAAACAGGATACCGTAGCATCATGGCGATCTTTGACAAGTCCTTTTACATCCTCCGGATCATATCCTTCAAAAGCGCCGGAAGTATAGTCCTTCATTGCGGTCTGGAGCTGTCCAAACAACTGCTTGTAATCCACGATATAGCCAAAATCCTTAGTATCATCATCAAGACGATTGACTCGGCAGATTGCCTGAAAAAGGCCGTGGTCTTGCATTCTCTTGTCAATGTATAGATACGTGCAAGGAGGTGCGTCAAACCCGGTGAGAAGCTTGTCCACGACGATGAGGAGCTTCATATTCGCAGGCTCCTCTACGAATTTGCGCTTTGCTTCCTTTTCAAATTCCTCCACCTTGGCTTGAACCGATCCCGCATTCGGAAGATCAGATGGATCGAGTCCTAGCATCTTGAGATACGTCTCGTATTTAAGGAAGGTTTCGGTATCATCCTCGTCGCTGACGGTGTCCGTTCGCAATTCTCCCTTGTTCGGTGTATAGGAAGATATGATGGCGCACTTCTTAAAGCCCATCTGTTGGAAAATTTCGTAATACTTACAGGCCGTAGGAATACCATCGGCTACAAGAATCGCATTGCCGTTTCCATCCATCAGACGCGGTTTCATATTAAAGTCCTGAATGATATCCCATGCCACCTTTTCAAGACGCGAGCGGGAGCTATACACCTTCTGCATCGTGCCCCATTTCTCTTTCAGCTTAGCTTTTGCACGTGAGGAAAGGCCTCTGGTCTTTACATCAAACCACTGGTCAACACGATCCTGTGACGACAAATCCTGCGGAACATCTCGATATTCATAACGCAGATCCAGCACAACGCCATCGGCCACGCCTTCGTTATACTTGTAAGCGTGGATATATGTACCGAAAACCTCAATGCTGATCTTCTTGTCCCTCTTCAGTAGCGGAGTACCCGTAAAGCCGATAAATACAGCATTCGGCATGATAGTCTTCATCGCCGTATGAAGCTTACCGGACTGCGTTCTGTGGCATTCGTCAACAAATACCACAAGATTTCCCTTTGCCTCGAAGTCGGCAGGTAGGGAGGCTTTCAGCTCTTCAATATACTTATCATAGTCATTTTCTGTCGCTTCTCCGCCACGACGGCCAAACTTATGCACCAGCGAGCAGATCAGCGAATCATCATATACATTCAGGCGATTCAGCAAATCCTTACCGCTCTTGGTTCGAGCAATATTCTCATCTACGCCGGTGAATGTTTTTTCTATCTGCTCATCAAGTTCATCTCTGTCTGTCACGATTAGAACACGGGCATTGAGCTCAGCCCAATGTGTCAGAATCCACTTGGCAAGCCACACCATTGTCAGCGTTTTCCCGGAGCCCTGTGTATGCCAAAGGATGCCACCCAACGGTTTATCTATATCCCTGTTTGGATTGTGAAGCTCCGTCCTCAGATTATTAAGCCTCTGCTGGGTACGCTTGATACCAAAATACTGATTGTACCGGCACACCTTTTTGATGCCTTTATCAAAGACAACAAAATTCATGATAAGGTCGATAAAACGTTCCTTATCGAACATGGCATATATCTGCTTTAAGAGCTTATTTTCAATTCCTGCACAGGTTTCGCTAATACGAATATCCACCGGATCACGCTCTTCCTCGTGTTCCTTGAAGCCGTCATCCTTCCACTCCATATAGAACTTCTCTCCGGTCAGAAGCGTGCCGTAGCGCAGGCCTTCTGACTCGTTTCCGGCCATACAGAACTGCATGGTAGTAAAGAAACCTCGAATAAAGGAGTCCTTCTGGTTTGTGAGATTCTGGCGGATGCCTTCGGACACGGAGATGCTGCTTCGTTTTAATTCGATAACGGCCACAGCAATACCATTCAAATAAATGACAAGATCTGGCCTCTTCTCCTGCTGTTCAACAACAGTTACTTCCTCAGCGACTGCAAAGTCATTATTCAGCGGATTGGCCTCGTCGATAAGTTCAACTGTCACCGGAGGCTTCTCCGGGCTCTCACTGACCGGAATGCCGTACTTCAACCGCGAATACACAGTCTTATTGGCATCATAGACCCCACGAGAAAGATTTCCTGCTTCCTGCTGAAGCTGCATAACGGCAGCATCTATCAGTTTGTCTGCATAGCCCTTCAGTCGAAGATACTGGCGCAGACGATCTTCCTTGATGTTCTTATTCTGATAATCCGACAGGTTACCGATATACTGGTAGCCCAAGATCTCCGGATCTTTAAAGAAGCGGATCACTCTTTCCTGTGTTTTGATTTCGGCATCCCCAATACTCATTCGACAGGCACCTCCTTACATCAATCTGACCTTGCCGGTCAGCAATTCTTCCATCATACCCTGCTTAATCATCTTGAACTTTTCCAATTTTTTCTTGTTAAGTTCGATTGATTTATCGATATCCTGTATATACAATCCAATAGCTCGTTGTTCTTCATAGGTAGGTGCATAAAAATCCAGCTTTAAGAACTCAGAGTAGTTAATATTTCGCCCATCACGAATACCATATGTTACAGTAGAAAGCCTGTTGATAAAGGATTCTGAACAAAACAGATATTTCCAATAATAGTCGAAATGTTCATCAGGATCTTTGAACCCAAAAACAGCATAAGCGGGAGACGTTATTCCTTCGATGTTTGAATGCGCAAAACCGCCCTGAAATGATCTCAAATGAATAACAAATTGTCCCGGCAAAACCCGTTTGTAGGTAACTTCGTTTCTTTCATCATGCTGAATTTCGATATTGCTATCATCTCTTAGAATCATTCCCTTTTCTTGTGTTGCCATAAGAACAGGTAACTCCGGGAACCCCTTATCAGCATACGATACAAACAATCTTTCTGCTGGGAGGCATTTGTATTCTCCATCAAAATCAGGAATTCTGACATCTGGGATCATCTGACCTGTGCGTGGGAACATACGATCAAGACATGATTTCTTCAGGTCAATCTCCTTATTGATAAGGTGTCTTAAATGTTCCATATTTGCGTCAAAGTCAAAAATAACTTTTGCGATAGCTTTTTGCTCATCCTTTGGTGGCAATTGAACCGATACATCTTTTATCAATGCTTTTGTCAATCCACCTCTGATTCCTTCACCGGATGATATCTCCCGCAATTGAGGATATCTGCTCTCCATAACATACATAAGGAACAGCGGATCAAACAATTTTGACGGGTAAATTGCTGCAGTCGACTGGTTTGTACATAGAGGAATGTAATTAATTGCTGCCGTTCCTCGAGTTTTACCTTGACCTGCAAGGCCGATGAGTACACATTGTGCAGGTATCATATGTGTGCTCGAAGAAGCCATCCCCTTATCTGTAATTCTTCCTTCAACAGAATGAATATATTTTTGGTTCAAATCCCCCGAATTCATCCATGGAATATCACCATCCCAATACTCTCTCTTTGATGTATCCGGAGTACCGCCAGAGAACACATCTGTAAATTCGCCAATCTTAACAACATCCCAGCTCTCTGGAATCTTGCCTAAAGCTGTAGTTTTCATTCCCATTTAAACCCCATCCTTTCCAGATGAGACTTTACCTTGGCCTCATACTCAATAGTGACTTTGTCAAGCTGCGGAAGTGTATTTTCATATCGCCCTGCAAGCTCAACGATTCTATTAGTCAAGCAATGCGAAATCGCAGCATATAGATCAGCTATACCAGAGAAGATGCTATCAAACCACTTCTTGTTCACCAGCAGATCCAGAATCTCTTCATCTGTCAGGCTGTCATACCTTGCCCTGCATTTTTCATCAAGAGCTTTGTTCAGATCCTTTACAACCTTGTTGTAGTCGGACACTTTGCCACAAAGGTCTAATGCTTGTCTGAGTTGATTTACATCATCTTGTAAGCTTTCCGGTACACTCTCTACTGTACGAATAATAAATAGGCGCATCATAATAGAAGACTTTGTAACAGTTCCTTTTTCTGTTACAGCGCTTTCGCAAAGCGGGTGTCCCACGAGATATGCCTGAAGGCGCTTCTTCTGCATCGGAAGCTGATCCAGCAATAGTTCCAGCTCTAAGGTTTCCTCCGTCTCTACATGCTGAGTGAGTTCCTCAATCTTGGCTTCTAAGTCTTTCGCCTTGACTTTTCCGTTCCCAGCCACATCGGCAAGAGCAGATTCTTCGTCAGCGCTCTCAATCAGATCAGAAAGCAAGGATTCTGTTTCTGCGACAACGTTCTCGGCTTCCTCTATGGCATTCTTCTCCTCACGGAAAAAGGCATCAATCACTACAGATTTTGGAATCAGACGACCTTCCCAGCCGGTTACCTTCATCTCGCCTTTATTCTTACCCTGTGTAATTTCTTCTTCAATATTGTCTGTAGCTCTGGCATTGGCATAGCCATCCGGTTCGCTTATGATAAGCGACACATCATCGTTCATGACCTCATTCCAATAAGCCAGCAGCACTTGATACACATCGTATTTATCGATCAATGTCAGGTGCTCAAATTCTGCAAGGATATCCTCTGCAAGGCTTACGATTAACTCTCTTGCGGATACATCTTCGTCAAGGGCAGAAAGGACAGAATACTCCTTGGACTTCCATGCCGCAAAAGCCTCGTCGAGTTTTTCACCGTATTCTGAGAACTCGGCGTTTTTATATATCGTCTGACGGATATTCTCATGCTCCACATTCAGGCTGTAATACTTATCGCTAATCGCCGTCAGCAACTCAGCCTTCAGCGAAGGGAACACCTCCCAATACTTAGACAGACTGTCAATATCAACCGCCGGAATGCCACCATGAATATGCGCATAGATATCCTGAATATCCTCCGGATCTGTGGAGTCAATATAGCGAGTGATGTTCAGGTTATACCCGTTCTTCTTTTCAATTTCATCGTTTGGTACGAAACGTGCATACTTGGGATCAGTTGTTATCTGCTCATTGAATGTTGTGATGATTCTGTAAATATCACGTTCACGCAGACGGTTTTTATTTCCGTCCTTAACGTACCCACGGCTGGCATCAATCATAAAGATACCCTGACGATTTGCCGCACCCTCTTTGTCAATAACAAGAACACATGCAGCGATACCGGTACCATAAAACAGGTTTGCCGGAAGGCTGATGATACCCTTGATCCAATGCTTCTTAATAATAGCTTCCCTGATAGTAGCTTCCGCGTTTCCACGGAATAAAACACCATGAGGAAGAATAACTGCAGCTTTGCCGTTCGACTTCAATGCTTTAAGAACGTGCATGAGCCAAGCATAGTCTCCGTTCTTCTCCGGAGGCGTATCCCCATAGCCCTCGAATCGACCATACTCTTTACCGGCAATACCGTCACGCCAGTTTTTCATTGAAAAAGGCGGATTAGCTACTATGTAATCGAAACGCTCAAGTATGGAATTATCGGATTTGTCAAGATACTGCGGATTTGAGAAGGTATTACCACTCTTGATAGTAATCTCGGCTTTACGATGCAGGACGGCATTCATCTTTGCCAGACCAGCTGTGGTACTTTCCTTTTCTTGGCCATATCCCATAATCGGAATCGGAGCCGCGTCGATCGCTCGAATTAACAGACTTCCACTTCCACAAGCCGGATCGCATACTGTGGCGCTGGTATCCGTGCAGCGACTGATACCTACCACATTGGCGAGGATTCTGGAAACCTCTGCAGGTGTATAGAATTGTCCCTTGCTCTTTCCGCTTTCTGTAGCGAATTTGCGCATCAAATATTCGTAGGCATCTCCGATGATGTCATCGCCTTCAGCCTTGTTCCGGGAGAAGTCCAGTTCCGGACGCTGGAAGATGGATATGAGATCGGTCAACTTATCAACCATTTCCTTACCGCTTCCCAGCTTCTTCTCATCATTAAAATGAGCAATATCAATAACTCCCTTCAGGTCAGTATTCTCGTCAGCAAGGCGTGCTATGATTTTATCCATACCTTCGCCGATATTTTTCTTTCCCTTTAGAGCAATAAAGTCATCAAAGGAGCAGCCCGTCCGTTTCTCCGGATCGGGATCTTTATCATGTGCCTTATCAAAGACCTTAATGTCTTCATAGGCTCCTTTATTCTTAAATTTATCAGTGACATACTTCATGAATAAAAGTGTCAGGATATAGTCCTTATACTCCGAGGAATCCATGCCTCCGCGAAGTTTGTCACAGCTCGCCCACAGCGATGCATATAATTGCGTTTTCTTGACAGCCATCTTTGTCTGCTCCTTGTCTAATGTTTTCTTCGATTTTTCCCCTTGAATCAGTCAGCGCTTTTACCGCTCTTAACCCATTCATCGTGTTCGGAAATTTTAAACTTCCACTGTTTTCCGATTTTTTGAGCAGGCAAACCCTCTTTACCATTTCTGATCCAGCTACGAAGAGTAACAGTTTTGATTCCTAAATATTCCGCAGCTTCATCTATGCTTATCCATTTGTCATTCATGATTTCTTCCATGCTCTCACCTCGTGATTTGAATCTGAATACAGCTTAACTATTTTAGTTTACACCATAAATATGAATTTTCCAAGAGTTTGCTGTTGTTTGTTGATATTATTTTTTATTTGTGCGTTCTCAAATTTTCCTGCCGGACACAACTATGTCCGGTCTTTTTTTGCCCGTTTTTCAATGTAAAGCTCATCTTGGCCTTCTCGTTTCTGCCTATCAGCACTGCAAAAACGGACATGCCTGTGTCTGAGGTTCCGATCCTTAAAAATGGCATACTTGCTTTAGTACGTGGGAGCCATCTGCGCAGGGTGTTTCCGGTTCCACGTGACTACCGATGACAATCAAATACTGTACCGATCACCGGAAGTGAGGTGCAGCCGAAATGGAGTAATCCTTCGGTATGCCCTCACGCCTGTGGTCTGGTTTTGCATGTCTGGAGCTCTCCATTTCGGCAAAAGCCGAAGGATGGCTTTCATTATGCAAAACAATGAAAATCAGAAGACTTACTTCATCTACGTTCGCAGCAACGGCGAGAAGGTGCCGGTAACCAAGGAACAGCACGACTCCTTCTATAAGGAAGCCGAACGTATTCGCCACAAAGAGCAGGATCACGGCAGGTGCATGTGCCCTTTTACCGCTTCATCTGGAAGTGCGACGATGACTGCATCGGCTGCGAATATCATGCGGCGGGCGACATATGTGGACGCATTGAAAAACACATCGTCTGATGACTCGCTTCGGCGCATTCAGGAAATACAGACCCTGTTGGCGCAGAACACAGAAAAGCGCGAGACGCTAACAAAGCTCATGACACAGGGCATCATCGACCCGATCCTTTTCAACAAAGAAACGAACGAGCTGCTTTCGCAGGCGGACAGTTTCCGGGATGAGATTAACGCCTTAAAAAACGCTGTTTCCGGAGATGTAACAAAAGAGTGAGGCAATTAAGGCTGGGATCCGCTGGCGCATGGCAGAGGGCATCTACAAGTTCTCCGTTCAGAATACGCTTGGCTTCTATCGTGATCATTTCGGGCGGCTTGTCATTGAGCCAACCGAGGCAAGAATTGTTGAGTACATCTATGAAAGTTGCTTGGAGGGCGCAACCCCGGCAGAAATCGCCGCTGCGCTGACGGAACAGGGTATCAAATCTCCAATGGGGAACGATCTCTGGTCTGCCAGTACTGTCCGCAGCATCCTCCGAAATGAGAAATACTGCGGTGATGCTTTGATGCAGAAAACCTATACCAAGGATTTTCGCACCCATAAATCCGTCAAAAATACAGATTTGAATATGTATTTCAAGGAAAATCACCACACAGCGATTATCAAAAAAGAGGATTGGGTCAAGGTACAAAAGCTGCTGTCAGAGCGGCACAGCACAGCCAAACGAGCTACGTTGCGCCGTTTGAGCAATCACTTCGTCGCATACCGCGTGAAAGATGGTCTTTTCAAGGGCTATCTGATTATGGATTCCCGGTGGTCTTTTATGGAGCGTCAGGAGTTTATGAAAATCGTGGATGAGGCGCAAAACACCATGAAATGAAAGGATTTTAACTATGAACTTCGATTTTTCCGCTTTGAACTTTGAAACCATCGACTCCAACATCAACGCCTCCCCGGATATGTTCCTGAATCAGAATGGCGTGACCTTCACCAAGAAGGTGCTTGAGGACTTGGGCTATCCCGCCTTTGTTTTGTGTCTGCTGGATGCGAAAGTGAGGGTATTTGCGATCCGTTCCTGCAAGAGCAACGAACCGAAGGGTTTCAAGTTCTCCAAGCCGAGAGGCGAACAGAAGGGTGTTGTTACGATTTCCAACAAGAATCTGCTTGACCCGCTTCGCGCTGTCACCGGCGAGGACTGGATTCCCGGCAAGCGTTACAAGGTGCGCGGGTTCTGGGTTGCTGATGCAAAAACCATGTGCTTTGACCTCAATGAAGGGGTTCAGGAGGACTTTCGCCCTGTTACGCCGAGCAGTGACGCAGAATAATCCCTGATATTCAGTGAGAAAAGGGAGAGCAAAAGAGCGGCGGCAAACCGCCTGAGCGAGAAAGCCACCTCTCCTTTTTCTCCCTCGCTGCGGCTATGGAAACCGTGGAAAACCGCAAGCGGTTTACGCACCGTTCCCACAGCCTGCGCTCACTCTCTTTTTCCTCTCTTGCTTTCTCCCTATACAAAGATAAGTGTCCATTTTCTATCCCGAAAACGCACAGTCGCCACGACGAACAGAGGGCAGCGTGTCAATATGGCAAAGAAAAGCAAACGGCACACAGGCGGTTTTATCCTCAAAAAAGCCCAGAAGCACGACAAAAATAAGCCCAGCATCACGCCGTTTGACGTGATGCTGGGCTGTTCCTGATTACAGCGATTTTCAGCGGGTGAAGCAATGTGCTGTTTACAGATAGCTCTTTCGCATTTTGCTGTTTGGTGCGGAAATGTACTGTTCCGCAAAATCCTACGCACAGAAGCGTACCGTGTACACTCTATCGTGCTTTGCTTTCTAATATACTTTTTTGCGCAAGAATAAAGATATTTGCTGTTTTCACTACGCTCGATTTTAGCACGGCGTTTTTACTGCCTCATAGTCAATTCACTCAGCAATTAAGCCAAAATGCCGCAGCGCATCCTTGATTGCCTCGACCTTTTCGGGCGGGCAGGGAATGTATCCTGTCAGCGCCTTGCATATCCTGATGTAGGGCTTGTGGAAAACATTCCGTTCGCGGAAATTATCCTTGCCCTGATATTCCAAAGCAAGGCTTTCCTTGGAGCGGGCGCTGGCGATAACCTTGTCAAATTCGTTGATAAGGCCGCAATGGTCGATGTCCGAATGGGTTATGAAAAGGGTCTTTTCCATGGTGTCGTAATTTGGGAAAATGGATTTAAAGATCTTTATCATTTCATCCTTGTAAACCGCAAAGCCGCAATCGATGAAAAGGGCCTTGCCGCCGTTTATGAGAATGGCGGTGTTGCTTCCGCAGGGGGGCTCGATTAGTATCAGCTCGGTCTGCTCGGTCAGGCTCATACGGCTTATGCGGGGATTAAATCTGTCGCCGGTAAAGGAGCCGAGCATTTCGGCAATTTTCCCGATGACATCAAAGGTTTTGTAGGGGGAAAGACCTTGCTCGTCAAGGGTTTGCATTGCAAGGTTGGCATTAACGGCAAGCTCGCTTTCGGTTTCCTTTGAAAGACTGATTTTGGAGGAAAGCCCCTTGACAAAGGACTGATAAAAAATGCTGTTGTCGTAATTTTTCCTGGCGGAGTCATAATCCAAAAGCCGCACGGGGCAAATGTCTTTCGCAAGCTCGAGAAAGCTGTCAAGTTGTTTTTTGTCGGTTATAAAAAGACCGAGCTTGAAGCTCTGGCGGTCTCCCGAGCAGGGGCTTGCGCTGATGTATGATATGTTAAAATTGAATTTGCTTATAAGCTCTAAAATTTTCGTGCCGCCGCCGGGCTTGTTTTCGGGTAAAAATTCCAAAAGCACAACCGAGGGGTCTTTTTTCTGATTTTCGAGATAGCCGATTCTTTTCAGCTCGATGTCAGCCTTTTCAAGCTGTTCCTTTGTATAACCCCTGAACGGTCCGCCGCTTGCCGTCAAAAGAATTTTCTTAACCGGTCGGTTTTGATTTCCTTCCAGACATTGAAAAATTGCGCTGTGTTCGCTGTCCACCGGCAGAAGCTTTACTCCCGCTTTCGCCGCTGCATCCATTACGAGTTCTCCTCCGGCAACCAATGTTTCCTTGTTTGCGAGCGCAATGTCTTTTCCCGCCTGAATTGCCGCATAAGTCGGCGCAAGTCCGCGCATTCCCATCAGTGCGTTGAGAACCATGTCACATCCGCCCTCAGCTGCTTCAATCAGACCCTTTTCCCCCCATGAAAACTCCGTCCGCGGAAACTTTCGCATAAGATCGTGGGCGTCCTCTTCACGCTCTGTGACCGCAAAGGCAGGTCTGAACTTTTCAATCTGTTCCTCCAGCTTCTTTTTGTTTTTTCCGCAGGTCAGCGCCTCAACCCGAAACCTGTCCGGATGCGCTTTTATTACCTCAAGACTCTGCGTTCCGATGGAGCCGGTACTTCCCAATACAGTAATCTTTTTCATCTGTTTCTCCAACTAAACCCTTTTTTACAGCAAAACCGGCATTGCCTTCTGCGCCTCATTTACAAACAGAATGCAGTAATACACCATCGGTGCCGTAAAGAATACGCTGTCAAATCTGTCCAGAATTCCGCCATGCCCCGGTATGAGGCTGCCGTAGTCCTTGATGCCCATTTGTCTCTTGAATGCCGAAGCCGCAAGGTCGCCAAACTGTGCTACCACGCTTCCGACCACCGAAATAATCATGCATTCCGTCATCATGTCCGGAACGACAAGATACGCAAAGATTCCGCAAAAAACAATGCTTCCCAAAACACCGCCGACCGCGCCTTCTTTACTCTTCTTCGGACTTAGATGCGGACAAAGCTTATGCTTTCCGACTGCCATTCCCACGAAATACGCCATAATGTCCGTTCCGAATGATGCAAGGAACACAAGCCATATCAGAATGCTGTATTCGCTCCGGTCGATCAGCACAATGTGGAACGGAAAAAGTACACAGTACAGAATTCCAAGAAGAGTTGCTGACATATCCTCAAGTTTTCTTTCCTCAACATTGAATCCGTATATCATCGACCCCATAACCGCAAGCACAACCCAAAGCAAAATCAAAGACGGAATTCCCGGCGCAAGGATTTCCGCTGCATAAAGCAGCACAATCGCCGCATAGGCAAGTCCGTATGCCGGTCTGCTGCCGACTGCTTCATATCCTTTATAAAACTCGTGAACACCGATAAAACTTACGACGATGCAGGCTGCCATCAGCAGGTATCCGCCGAAATATACCAGGGCAATCAGCGGCAGCATGATGCATGCCGAAATGATTCTTGTCTTCATGTTTTTCACCTCTATCCTTTCCGTCCGCCGAATCTGCGGCTCCTGTGGCAAAATTCCCCGATTATTTTTTCAAACTCCTCCGGACTGAAATCCGGCCAAAGCGAATCCGTAAACGCAAATTCACTGTATGCCGCCTGCCAAAGCAGAAAGTTTGACAGACGCTGTTCTCCGCTTGTCCTGATAATCAAATCCGGATCGGGGATATTGCCGTTTTCATCACCTGTATACAGATATCTTGAAATCATTTCCTCATCGATATCTTCCGTGTTAATCCGTCCCGCGGCTGCTTCCTCCGCTGCTCGGCGGGCAGCCCTTGCGATTTCCGCACGGCTTCCGTAATTCAGCGCGATGTTGAACTGCAGCCCCGTATTGTCCTTCGTCGCATTCACAGCTTTTTCAATGCTCTTAACCGCAGACTGCGGCACCTTCTCATAGTCACCTAGCATATGCACCTTTACATTGTTTGCTGAAAGTTCCGCAAGCTCGCTTCCCACGAATTTAACGAGCAGATTGAAAATTCCGCCCACCTCTTCCTGCGAACGCTTCCAGTTTTCGGTTGAAAACGCATATACCGTTAAATACTTGATGCCCAGCACATCCGCCCTTTTGATAATCTCCTTCATGGTATACATACCCTGATTATGTCCGCTGAGCCTTGTTACCTTGTTCTTTTCCGCCCATCTGCCGTTTCCGTCCATGATGACCGCCACATGCCGCGGAATCTTCACTGATTCACTCATTCTGTCTCCTACAAAGAGTGTGGCTGCAAAAGCACAGCCACACAATCATTTCTTCTTATATTTTTTCACAAAAAGGCAAAATTAAACTTCCATGATTTCTTTGTCTTTCGCTGCGATGATGTCGTCGATTTCCTTCGTCGTCTTGTCCGTTGCCTTCTGAACATCGTCCAATGCCTTCTTCAGCTCGTCTTCCGTAATCTCATGGTTCTTTTCAAGTTTCTTCAGTTCGTCGTTTGCTTCTCTTCTGAGGTTTCTTACCGCAACCTTGCTGTCCTCGCCCATTTTCTTAACCGTCTTGGTGAGCTCTTTTCTTCTTTCTTCCGTAACCTGCGGAATCACAAGTCTCACGCACTTACCGTCGTTGGACGGGTTGATTCCGATATTGGCAATATTGATTGCCTTTTCGATTTCCGAGATGGACTTCGGGTCAAACGGCGTAATCATCAAAGTTCTCGGATCCGGAACCGAAATGTTCGACAGGTTCTTAAGCGGTGTCGGTGAACCGTAATAATCAACCATGACCTTGTCAAGGAGCGCAGGGTTTGCTCTTCCCGCTCTGACTGTGTTTAAGTCCTCTTTCAAAATCGATATCGTCTTCCTGCTTCTTTCTTCAAGATTTTTCTTAATGGTTTCCATCTTTTCCTCCTACTTTATAATCGTTCCTATCTTCTCGCCCTGAATGGCACGGAGCACATTTCCGTCCTCGGCGATTGCAAACACATGAATCATAATCCCGTTGTCCTTACACAGGGTTGCGGCCGTCAAGTCCATCACCTTGAGGTCTTTTTCCACAACTTCCATATGCGTCAGTTCGTCAAATTTCACAGCCTTTGGATTCAGTGCCGGGTCGCTGTCATAAACGCCGTCAATATTCTTTGCCAACAAAATGACATCTGCGTCAATTTCCGCAGCTCGAAGCGCTGCTGCTGTGTCAGTTGAGAAGAACGGATTTCCCGTTCCTGCTCCGAAGATTACCACATCGCCGTGGTCGAGATGGCTGAGTGCTCTTCTTCTTGCATACGGTTCTGCGATTTCCTTCATTTCGATTGCGGTCTGTACCTTCGCGTCAACGCCCAGCGCCAGAAATGCGTCCTGAAGCGCCAGCGAATTCATCACGGTTGCCAGCATCCCCATATAGTCTGCCGTCGCGCGGTCCATATCCTTGCTGGTTCTGCCTCTCCAGAAGTTGCCGCCGCCGACAACGATTGCCACCTGCACGCCCAGATCGTGAATTTCCTTGACTTCTTTGGCAACCTTTCGAGTCATCTCTTCATTAATTCCGAAACGCTGCTCACCTGCAAGCGCTTCTCCGCTGATTTTCAGTAAAACTCTTTTGTATATGGGTTTCATCCGCTACCTCCCGGAAAAATTTCTTTGCTTTCACCAATCTTATTTATTTTACCATAAAAAGGCCTACACGAAAAGTCTTTTTCCCTCACAAAAATTTTTTTATTAATGATTCCTGACCATAAGGTGACAGCAGAAGCGGCGGAATGTCAAAAACCGTCCGGCATCCGGATTCTCCCTCTGCCGCAAGCCGGTATGCAGCCCGTGCATACGCCGTGAGAACGGCACCCGTAAATTCCGGGTTGGAATCCAGTTTCAAAGAAAAATCATAGACTGCCTTGTTTTCTCCCCCGGTTTTTCCGACGCGGATAACCGTCCCTCCGTGCGGCATTTTCGAGTGCTTTTCCTGCAGCTCTTCCTGACTGATAAAATGTACTTCCGTTTCATAACCCTCAAAATAGTCGGGCATATGTAAAATTTTGCGGCGGATTTTTTTCGGATTGCCTCCGTCCTCACAAACCACGAAACATTCCCTCCTGTGGCACTGCCGGTCTGAAAGTGCATTGCATATTTCGCCCGTGCGGATTTTTTTCAGCACATCTTCTTTGGGAATTGTGTACTGACGTGCATCGAGTACGCCTTCGATTGAGCGGACCGCGTCCGAATGTCCCTGGCTGATTCCCCTTCCCCAAAAGGTATAGCTTTCTCCACACGGCAGCAACGCTTCCGCCAGCATGCGGCTGAGCGAAAACAGTCCCGGATCCCAGCCCGCTGCAATAACTGCAAGCCTGCCGCCTTTCTGCGCGGCAGCATCCACTTTTTGAAAATGTTCATGGATTTTCGCGTGATTGTCGAAGCTGTCCACGATATTATAATGTCCTGCGTATTTCGGGCTCTGCCACGGCAGATCGTTTGCCGACCCGCCGCACACGACGAGTATATCCGGTTTTTCAAACTGCGCCTCTGCCTTCTCCAGAAGTTTTGCAGAGAGCACTTCAACCCCTGCTGTCCGAATTGCAACCGCTTTCGGTGCCCGCCTTGTGAAAATATTTGTCAGCCGCATATCCGGGCTTGCATTCACCGCAGCTTCCACACCCTTTCCCAGATTTCCGTAACCGACAATTGCGATTTTGATTTTTTCTTCCATTTTGACACTCCTCTCCTTCTGCCGGCAATAAAGAAGGCCTGCCTGAGGTGTCCGTATAATGACTCTTCACCTCGGCAGACCTCGTATGCTACCGTACTCTTATATAGCTCTTGCGATTTTTCCCCTCTCTTTTTATGCGGAAAACGCCAAGCGGCACAATTTGCTTATTGTCCAACACCCGCAACACTTCTTCAATGTCACTGCTTCGCAGATAGAGCCCCGTTCCGCATGATCGGATAAGCTCCGGCGGCAGTTTTTTCATGGTCGAGCGGATTCCGCTCTCTTCAAGCATATCCTCGGCATATGCCGCTTTGTAAAAAGATGAAAATGACAGAATATATTCCTGTTCCACTTGGTTTACCTCCTCTTTCGCATGTAACAGCCCGCCCGGCGGCTTTTCTTCTAGCCTGTGATTTTTCGTATTGCAAGGTCTTTGAAGCTTGCCTTTTCGATACTCTTTTCTGCTAAAACCGGATACCGTCCGACTTCGGTTCCTGATTTATACACTACCATTTCTCCGACTTTTTCCCCTGCCTTAAGCGGCAGCGGAATATTTTCGTTCAGTGAGATTTCGCTCGTAACAGCATCTTTTTCTCCTTTTGCGGTAAGTGCTGTCATCTTTTCTCCCGCCACCAGGTGCACCGTCTCCGGTGTTCCGTGTGCGATCCGCATTTCACCCACGATATCGCCTTTTTCGGCAACTACCGCGGCCTCATAGTTGGCAAATCCGTAGTCGAACAGTTTCGCAACCTGCGCGTTTCGGATTTTGGAAGTCTGGCAGCCGAGCGCCACTGCAATCAGATGTGTGTCATCGCGTGTCGCCGATGCGCTGAGGCAGAAGCCTGCATCGTTTGTGAATCCTGTTTTGATGCCGTTGCAGCCCGGATAGGCTTTAATCAGCTTGTTGGTGTTGGTCAGTCTGAATTCCTTCTCTTTGCCCGGAAGGCCCACGGTTATCGTGCTCTGCCAGGTGGTGAACCACTTGTGTGTTTCCTCAAAGGCATAGAGTTTCTTCGACATGACTGCTATATCATATGCGCTGGAATAGTGATCTGCTACAGGAAGTCCGTTCGTATTGACAAAATGCGTATCGACCATCCCAAGTTCCTTCGCGCGGGCATTCATGCGCTCCACGAAAATTTCTTCGCTGCCTGCCACATATTCGGCAAGCGCCACACAGCCGTCGTTGGCAGATGCCATCGCAACGCCTTCCATCAGTTCGCACACCGGATGCGTTTCACCGACCTCCATGTACATCTGACTGCCTCCCATGGAAGCGGCGCGTTCTGAAATCGTAACTTCATCATCTAGGGTGATTTTGCCGTTTTCCACGGACTCCATCACGAGCAGCATCGTCATAACCTTCGTCACGGACGCAAGCGGCAGCTCCTTATGTGCATCCTGCTGAAACAGCACCTCTCCGCTCTCCGCGTCAATCAGAACCGCGCCCTTTGCTTCGACGCTGAGGGCCGCCTGCGGCCCTTTGTCGCGGCTCGGCACATCGTTTACGGTTTCGACTTCAATCGGCTCCTGCTTCGGCAGCTTTTCTCCTAATCGTGAAAGTCCGACGAATCCGCAGAGAATCAGGCTTACCCCCACAAGACTCGATACTATCTTTTTCCACATAAAAAAGCCTCACCCTTTCACCTTTAGTGGTAAAGTATATGAGACTTTTGTTTTAAATATAACTTTTAGTTTATTCAGCAGTCGGACCGATCTGTGCCCTGCCGCTCTTATGCTTGTCCAAATAAAACAGATAGTCTAAAAACTTTCTGTTTTCACTTTCGATGTCCTCCTGCGTTACGCCGCGGGCGAGGAACAATTCTTCATGCAGCACCCACGAGTCCGTGCTGAAAAAACCCGATTCTTTTTCGATGGTAAGCGTAATCTCACTCGAATCACACTGTGCGGAATACAGCCGCTCACTTTTGGAATTTTCCAAAATAAGGAACGAAATCGGTGAAAACCCAGCCCCTTCAGGGCAGTCTGCTTCATAACTTTCCTTAAAAAATTGCAGTTCCAGACTCTCAACAGTTCTTTCCCGATAATCGAAATTCTCGTCCAAATACTGCTCTAAGAGATTGTAATTATACGATTTGGGTTCCACTTTTCCTCTGTATCTTCTAAGCAACTCCTGATTCAAGTCTGCTTCCGGATTTTTATGCAAAATACCGATTGCCGGGTTTCCCATTTTCATCTCCAATTCCCGAAATAATTTTTATCGACGGTCTTTTTTGTTCGGGCATTATGGCTGTACCCCGTGTTTATATGTCTTTTATTTTGTCCGGCATCAGACCGGTTGCGGCGGATATAC
>OIZV01000161.1_pt1 | contig 43525 bp, 61 predicted proteins | sample 1588681 | NCBI WGS metagenome assembly OIZV01 (sample SAMN03283281) | human gut metagenome | biome: human-associated habitat; material: feces | host: Homo sapiens | place: Peru | collected 2012 | reverse complement strand
TACGCGAAAGTGTACTTATGGGAAGCACGCGACTTTAGTCGTGTGAGGCTTCACACATGCTGTTTTTATTTTGACCGTTCAGTTTTTGACAAGAACCCAGATAAGTAATCATGTGTATTTTTTGACCCGGAGCAATGTCTCCCATTTTATCGAACCACCATCGACCTTTATTTTGAGGAAACTGCTTCTCGTAATGAAGAGAAGCCTCGTAATAGTTATTGCAAGTATTCAAATAACGCGCAACCAACAAACAATCAAAGTCTTTTATATTCTTATACATATTTCATCCTCCTGAAAATTTCCTTTATTATATCGAATATGGGCATCTTTTCAAATACAATTTCTTTCATAATAGAAACGTAACGAAAATTGGAGCAATTAAGTTTTTAATAAGGAGGATTAGAATATGATGTCACTTAATGAGTTTGCGGAACAGATGGTACAGGATGTAAGTAAGAAGCTGGAGTCAGAAGAATTCCATGATCTTGAATGCAAGGTTGTAAGCAATGTTAAAAAGAACAATTGTGACCGCTGCGGAATTGGCATCGGAACAAATGGGGTAGGCGCGGTTCTTTATGTAGATGAGGCATATCAGCATTACATGACAGGTGCCTCATATGAGGAAATACTGGAGAAGACAGCAAACCAGTTCAGACAGGCTCTTGAGGATAATAATTTCGGCAATATCAATGAGGTAGTGAAGATAATTACAGATTACGAAAAGGTAAAGGAGGGATTGTTAATTACCTTGGTCGGAATCAAGGGAAACGAAGAGATGCTTGAGAATCATCCTCATCGCGTGATTGAAGATATGGCTGTCACGTACCGGATTATGGGCGATGTTTTTGGTATGGCAGACGGATCCGTCCCTGTAAGCAATGGATTGCTTGAGAAGTGGGGCATTACAGAAGAACAGCTTCATGAAGATGCCGTTCAGAATTCAGTGAAGAATTTTCCGGCAGAATTCAGAGGGTTATTTGAATGTCTCGGTGGACTTTGCGAAGGAATGAGTGCATCGGAGGAAGCATATGTAGCCAACACAATGTATAATTACGGCGCATCCGTTATCCTGTATCCCGGATTTCTTGAAGGCATTGCAGAAAGATTTAACACAGATCTGATTATACTGCCTTCCAGTATTCATGACTGTATTATTATTCCCTGCAATGAAGAAAAGGTTAAAAAGGGAGCAACTCCACTTTTGAAAATGGTAAAAGAGATTAATGCCACACAGGTTGCGCCGGAGGATCGCCTGACAGACAATGTTTATTTTTATGATCGCGAGAGCAAGAAGTTTGGCGTCATGAGCTAGAACAGCTACAGATGCGGCAATAACACTAAAAAGAAGGACAATTCCATTTGGATTTGTCCTTTTTTCTTGCCTGAAACATGACGTTCAAAGTGCCTTTTCTCTCATAATAATTACAAATAAGACAATAGGAGGAAGAAGATGTTTGCAAAAAATATGAAAAGGATTTTGTTGATATTATCGATGTTTTTGTTATCAGCATGTAATTTCACGGATACGTCCGAATGTGTCTCATCCGAAACAATAATATCCGAAACAGAATATGACGAAGAGAGCGCGGATGGAGAATTGACGGTCCATTTTATTGATGTGGGACAGGGAGATTGTACGTTGCTCGTTTCAGCAGGCCATGCGATGTTGGTCGATTGCGGAGACAGTAATCAGGGTACGAAAATACAGAATTATCTTATCAAGCAGGGCATTAAAAAACTTGATTATCTGATTCTTACGCACCCAGATGCAGATCACATTGGGGGAGCCCCGGTAATTATCACAAAGTTTGATATCGAACAAGTATATATGTCGGACTATGAAAAGCAAACGAAGACATATGAAAAGGTAATTGATGCTCTGGAATATAAGAGGTTAGGTTGGGAGACGCCTACAGTTGGAGACAGTATAGTATTTGGAGATACGAAAATAACCTTTCTGGCTCCGTCCAAACAATACGATGATCCAAACAACGCCTCCATTACTTTCATTGTAAGAAATGGAGAAAATTCATTTCTTTTCTCTGGCGACGCAGAAGCCGAAGCAGAAGCGGACATATTAAACACCGGGTATGAAATAAAGGCAGATGTTTATCATGTAGGACACCATGGGAGCAGAACATCATCCTCTGAAAATTTTCTTGAGGCGATGAATCCTTCTTATGCAGTCATAAGCTGCGGGGAAGACAATGATTACGGACACCCACATTCTGAGACATTGAATCATCTCAGGGAACGGGATATTAAGGTATTCCGGACAGATGAACAGGGGACGACAATTGCATCTTCGGATGGGAAGAATATCACTTGGAGCTGTCCGCCCTCAGATTCATGGAAAAGTAGGGAACAAAAGGGTAGTTTGACAGTAGACACGACAAAAACAGAAAATGCCCACAATGAAGACGTCACTTATATTTTAAATCAAAATTCTAAGAAGTTTCATAATCCAAATTGTGAGTCAGTACAAAAAATGTCTTCTTCAAACAAGGTCGAAACAAATATTTCTCGTGACGAGATTTTACGGTTGGGATATTCGCCATGCAAGATATGTAATCCCTGATTCTATTATAAGAACAAAAAAAGAAGGGCAAACGACAGGGAGGTCTCTGGTATCGGATTCCATATCCATTGTAAAAATACATATTGTTGTTCTGGGAATGACCACGGCTGTTCAAAATCTTTCATAATAAAGTATACGAGACAAAAGGAGGTAAATTTATGAAGTATGAACTGTTAGATCAAAGTCCAATACAGGAGGGAGCGAAAAAGAAATGTACGTTATTCGAAAAGTCTGTGTTGGGCTTTCTGAGTTCAGATAAGAAGTACCTGATCATTACGGCTGAAAACAAAACCGAAAAGAGCAGAATTTATTCCCAGTTTTCCCACTGGAGAGGGAAGTATCCTATTCAGTGGTTATCATCCGGATTAACGATTCAGATATCGAGGAAAACTGGCGAAAATGCGAGAGAGAAGGAATTAACACAACCGGAAACGAGGGATGATAAACGGAAGGATCCTTTTTCAGATACGATAAAGCAGCAGACAGACGAAAGAGCGGTAAATTTAACATGGAAGCTGGTTTTCGGAGAAGTAGATACGAAGTGGTCATCGGATACCAGAAAAGAGATTTGGAATTTTGTTAAAAATACAGTAGAGGATCCTAAGAAGTTAAACAATACCTTCAATCGGATTTTGAAACAGATTTATGGTTTGATGGGAACTACGCGGGACTGGACGAGATGGACGGATGAATATACAGCGCAGATAGGAGAGGTCCCTAATAGTAAGTTCAGAATCGTATCATCATGCAAGGATTTACAGGACATTTTTGGCAACTACATGCAGGACATTATTTCAAATAATGCATGATCAATTTTCAGCAGAGAAAATTGAAAAAATAAGCTTTAGTAGGTTCGGGATAGTGTGAAAGGCATAAAACACGGCACATATTGCTGCAGATAGCGGTCTTGCAAGCCGCTTCAGGACCTCGTGCAAAACAAAAGGGGCGTCATATGACGCCTTTTTGCTTGGATAAAATGCAACATTTGAAATATTTTTTCTCTCATAATAAATATAACAAAGAAAGAAGGAGAAGGATGTATATTACAGTACAATGTAAAAGGAAAAGCGAAGATTGTGTTATCCAGTGCCATGGATACGAGTTAAACGAGGAAATATGTCAGTGTACCTGTTATACCAACGACAAAGGAAAGGAATGGGTCATTACGAAATGGTTCGTAAATCCGGGACATCAACACAAAAGATATGGGTTTGAAATATTACAAAAGGCATTAAGTGAATTGACTACTCGGTATGGGAGCCCGAGAAAAATAACTTATATTTGGAATGGAGTGAACGACTATGTTCTGGAGTGGCTGCAGAAGAGATTCGATGCGGAATGCCTTTGCCCGTTGGTAATTCTGAAGACACAGGCAGAAGATAACTGGGAATCGCACGTTTACCAGTTGAGCAAAGAAAAAGTCCTTACATATTTCGAATTAACAGATGGCGCAAGAAATAACGATTTATAAGAAAAACGCTCGGTTCATTAAGGGATCGAGTGTTTTCTTTTATCCAACTATTCGATGTTTTTTCTGTCATGATATTTAGGATAAGAGATAAAAGGAAAAATATCTATTGACAAAGTAGCAAATTGATACTATTATATAGATGGTAGCAAAATGATACTAATGGAGGAAGAAACATGGAAAAGCGTAATAAAGACGGCTTAACAGAAAAAGAATTTTTGGAACAATACAATCCCGGAGATTACGAAAGACCATCCGTTACTGTGGATATGATGGTGCTGGGAATGGATAAAAAGCTTGATAAACTCCAAATCCTGTTGATTCAAAGAGGTAATCACCCTTACTTAGATTGCTTTGCATTACCCGGTGGATTTGTTAATATTGAGGAATCGGCATATGAAGCAGCATGCAGGGAACTCGAAGAGGAGACGGGGCTTAAAGACATATATTTGGAACAAGTCTATACGATGAGCCAGCCGGATCGAGACCCGAGAATGCGGGTTATTGATATTGCATACATGGCCCTTGTACAGAAAATCCCCGCCATTGCCGGAGATGACGCAAAAGCGGCATATTGGTTTGATATTACTTTTACGGATAGCCTGCTTCAACTTTATAACAAGGAACATGATATTCTAATCAAGTATAAGCTGAAAGAGAAAATATTCAAAAATGGAATTATTAAGATTAAAAATTATGTTCCAGAACTTGATTCCACATCGCCAGAAGCCTTGGCTTTTGACCATGCGCAGATTATTCTGGAAGGATTGATGAGACTGAGAAACAAAATTGAATACACGGATGTCGTTTTCAATCTTATGCCAAAAGAGTTTACATTACCTGATTTGCAGCGAGTGTATGAAATCATTCTGGGCAGCAAGCTTTATAAAGCTAATTTTCGAAGAGATTTTATAAACAAAAAGATGCGAGATGCCGTCGAGTCATTGGATAAGAGAGGCCCTTCACTTACAGGAGATAAAAATTCAAACCTATATAGGTATACACGGTTGGAGGAAGAGTAATATGGCAAATGGAGTAATTCTTATGAGAGCACAACCGATGCACTTGGGACATTTGGACGTTATTAAAAGAGCATCCTCCGAAAACGAAAAGGTCTTGGTTTTTGTTGGAAGCGCGAATAAATGTGGAACGAAACGGAATCCACTTAATATCGAAGAACGTCTGTATTATGTACAGAGCGCTGTGGATGAGGAAGAGCTTAATAATGTAATTGTGCGTTCATTATGCGATTGGAGCAAAGAAGACGCATACGCACTGGCAAAAGAATGGGGACGATTTTTCTATTACAATGCAGTTAATGCATTAGGAACCAAGACATTCAACTTTTATTACAATGATGATATAAAAATTGTAAAGAATTGGTTTGAGATGGATTTACAAAAGAGAGTTACTATTATCAACGAGATAAAAAGCCGGGATGTTTCTGCAACAAAAGTAAGAGAAGCAATTCTTAACGATGAAGAACAATATCTTGCGTCGGTTCTGCCACGGATCGTATGGGAAAATAGAGATCGTATCAAAAGTCAGTTAGAAAGTTGTCACAATGAAGATTTTATAATGAGATAAGGAGGAAGATGTATGAACAAATTGTTGATTGTAGTGGATATGCAGAATGACTTTATTAATGGAAGTTTAGGTACGAAAGAAGCCCAGGCAATTGTACCTAACGTATCCGAAAAAATTAAAGAGTACACAACAAGAGGAGACAGTATTATTTTCACAAGAGACACTCACTTTTCGGATTACTTAGATACGCAGGAGGGAAAGAAGCTGCCGGTGGCACATTGCATTAAAGATACACATGGATGGCAGATTGCTGATGAACTCAAGATAGACAATGCGTTGTTTGTAGACAAAAATACTTTCGGATGGGAGCACTGGAGATCGACTTTTAAAGAGTATTTCGGAATGGTGCAATTTGATTCAATTGAGCTTGTTGGCTTATGCACAGATATCTGCGTGGTTTCCAATGCATTGATTTTAAAAGCATTGTTCCCGGAGACTGAAATTAGCGTAGATAGGAAATGCTGTGCAGGCGTGACGCCGCATAGTCATTTAGCTGCTTTAGAAACCATGAAATCTTGTCAAATTAATATTTTATAAACGAGGAGGAGAAAGAAATATGAGGTTTCATCAAATTATCACGAGCTTACTGGAAACCGATTTATACAAATTCAGCATGGGGCAAGCAATTTATCATCAATTCAGTGATTGCAAAACTACATGGACATTTAAATGTCGGAATAAAAATGTTCATTTTACCGAGGAAATGGTTGAAGAAATTACCGAACAGATTAAAGCATATTGTAATTTGCGATTCACGGAGGAAGAATTGCAATATATTGATAAGATCAAATGGATGAAAGGATCCTATATAGATTTTCTTAGACTCTGGCAGCCCAGATTTGAAGACTTCGAGATATCGAGCAATGCAGAATGCGGATTATCTATTGAAGCAAAGGGTACATGGCTCAACACTTCTATGTACGAAATCCCAACATTGGCCATTGTGAATGAAGTGTATTTTAAAATGCAATATGATTATAATATCCTGATCAAAAGCTTTAAAGAAAATCTTGAAACAAAATTTGATAAATTACGCAGAGGAGAATGGTATGTCGGAGTATTTTCTGAATTTGGATTAAGACGAAGACTTTCTGCTGAAGCGCAGGAACTTGCCGTGGAAAAATTATCTCACTTGAGAGATACGAAACATTGCGCATCAACATTTATCGGCACAAGCAATGTATATCTCGCCAAAAAATACAAACTGCTGCCAGTAGGAACCATGGCACACGAATGGATTATGTGTGTGGGTCAGGGAAATCATAAGCATAATCCGGCATATTCTAACTGGTATGCACTGGATGCTTGGGTCAAAGAATATGGTGTTTTAAACGGAACAGCTCTTACCGATACAATAACAACAGATTGTTTCCTGAGAGATTTCCAGCTTACCTATTCAACGCTTTTTTCTGGAGTAAGACATGATTCGGGAGATCCTATTGAATGGGGAGAAAAAATAATTTCTCATTACCAAAATCTTGAAATTGATCCATTAACAAAGACACTGTTGTTTTCAGATTCCTTGAACTTTGAAAAAGCAGATATGATTTTCAGACACTTCAACGGAAGAACAAAAGTAGCTTTCGGTATTGGAACATATCTATCAAATGATACATACGTTGAGCCATTGAATATTGTCATGAAAACAACAATGTGCAACGGTATGGATGTGGCAAAAATCTCCGACACACCCGGTAAGGGAATGTGTAAAAATCAAGACTATGTCGAATATCTGCAAAGATGCATTGACTGGCGTATGAAAAATGAAAAAGTATAAATGGAGGGAAAATATGTTTGACGCGGTAAAGACAAAAAATGACATCGTGAAATGGATTCAGGATTGGTTTAAAGTAAATGGACCGGGATGCAATGCTATCGTTGGGATTTCGGGAGGTAAAGATTCTAGCGTTGTAGCCGCTCTTTGCGCGGAAGCACTTGGCGCAGAGAGAGTAATTGGAGTTTTAATGCCAAACCACACTCAGGAAGATATAAACTATTCCCATTTGTTGTGTGATTACCTCGGAATAAAAAACTACACAATTGACGTGGGGATCGCAATAGATGATTTATTACATGAGATCAAATGCAAAATACCGGAAAATAAAATTTCCAATCAAACAGCTGAAAATCTTCCTCCGAGGATCAGAATGGCAACGCTTTATGCAGTCAGCCAATCCGTAAATGGAAGAGTCTCCAATACATGTAATCTTTCAGAAAACTATGTTGGTTATTCTACGAGATATGGCGATAATGCTGGGGATTTCAGCCCACTGGAAAATCTTACAGTTGGAGAAGTAAAAGCCATTGGGTGTGAATTAGGACTTCCCGTGGAATTAATTGAAAAAATACCATCTGACGGATTATGTGGTAAAACGGATGAAGATAAGCTTGGCTTTACATATGAAGTGTTGGATAGGTACATCCGGACAGGATTAATTGATGATAAAGTAACAAAAGAGCGAATTGATGATATGCATAAGAGGAATCTGTTCAAAATGCAGTTAATTCCTTCTTTCCCTTATCCGAACAACTAAAGAGCACATCAGAAGAGGAAACCCAGTTGGATTTCCTTTTCTTTTTCAATTTGGTAGAACCGTAGCTTTGAAAAAATAGTGAATTAGAAAAAATTGCACATAAATCGAAAAAACGGCCTTTTCACTCAAAAATCTGTCATAATATATATGAAACAGTGACAAGTGGAATAATTTCGATCACAAGCTCTAAAACGAGAGTTCCGGGTATGGCAACGGCATGGACTCATAATCCATGGGACGCCCGATCAGCGTCGATGTATGGGAGGTTCGAATCCTTTCTCGCGTTTTATGTAAAAAGCCTGATTTTTCAGGCTTTTTATTTTGCGCAGCATTTTGATTCTTGAAAAATCTCAACAATGAAGTTCGTAATAGCGTTTTCCCTCATAGATAATTTCATCTTTTCTTTTTTGGTATTCCGTGACAAATCCCTGAATCAAATATAATTCATACCAGAAGGAATTTAAGTTGTCTGAAAGAACAGTGAAATTCCCTGAGAATTTAATGCATGGATCATTATTTATATCAAAGACAACCTGATAGTTTCCCGGGAACATTTCGGCATGATCATATCGACAGGTGACTGAAATATCAGAGGCTCCAGAGATCCCCTCCGGATTATACATAACAATTAATTTTAATCCATATCCACTGTATGTTGTAACGATATAATTTCCAAAATCTTCGTTACTAAACAAATCAATAGATTCATTCGGATATATTTCAGCCATTATTCTATCCCCTTTACTTATCCTTCGATAACTAAAACCCATTATAACATGGAGAAGACGTGAAATGAAAGAACTTTTTCCAAGGGAAAATACACGACTTTCGCTATCTATTTTCTTTCATAATAAATGTGGATAAGACAAAAGGAACAAAAGAGGTATAGAAGGAGGTTTTTGTATGATTATCGAAATCGAATTTGCAGCAAACCAGGGACGACAATACGTGGATTATATTGAATTGACCAACGATAGCAAAACTGTCACCTTGGATTGGGATGTTTCGGAAATCAGTCCCGGAAATGTTGTCGGGAAGGGAGTTTATATCAAGGATGCCGGTTTTGCAGAAAGATTTGAAAAAGAAGGATCTGAGTCTTTTGCATATGGCAACGGGCGCATTGATGAATTGGCTGGGATGTGGGTATCCGGCGTTCAAATCTACGATGAGGAAACAGGCAAGGAATGCAACGATGTTGTTTTGAAAGCTGTGACTGTGTACGACGGGGACCGGGAACTTGAAATTACATGTTAATGAGAGGAAGAAAAGCATGATTGAAAAAATATTTTGCCTGAATAACAAGGATAAGAAAAGAAAGCTTCTCGCGCAGGAGTTGTTAAGATGCAAGGAAGAAGGATTAAGAGTGTTTATTAATTCTTCTTCTGATATGGGGTTTAATTATGGATTAATCTCCGATGGAAAAAGCATGATAGTCATTTCTTATGTCGAGTATTCATCCACATTGTTTTCGCCGACATTCGAATATGTACCAAGTAGAAAATGTGGGACTGGATGCAAGATTCTCGATGATGGATATGGGTACAAACACTTGAATAAATCGATTTTTGACGAATGCGTTCAAAGAGGTAGCGCTCTTGCTAGAAATTATGGAGCAAAATTCTACAAGGGTATTAATCAATATTTTACAGACAAGTGGCTCGCAGAAAATTACATTGAATTATAGGAGGAACGACATGGTAATTCACCGGGATGGAAAGTGTTATAAACTCACGGAAAAAGAGCTTTATGCAGCGCTTCAGGAACTTGTTGTTATTAATTTCACGAAAGATTTCATGAAAAATAAGTTGCAGACAAGCTACGGCTATGGATCCAGAAAGGCTAAGGTGATCGCTGAAATGGCATATGAGCGATACAGCGAAGGTAATGGAGAGACGGAATATGAGTGTATTGAGTGGGCGGATAAGGAATACGAGCTGCAGTTCCGCTCCGCAAAACACAAGTAATATTAACGGGACAAAAGAAATAGAAAAAGCCATCGGAATCTCCGGTGGCTTTTAACATTCCATACTCAAAATCTTTCATAATAAATATAAATCAAGAAAATAGGAGGATTTTCATGGATGTAATTTTTTATATGCAGCAGTTGGGGATAATGAAGTATTTCTCAGGAAAGAGCAAGCAGAAAATTATTGAACTGGCTCATTTAATGAATATCGCGGATGCGATTCGCATGGTCCCGTCGGACTTAGGCACAATTCCTTATCGTATTCGTCGAAAAATAAACAAACAGAGGAGAAAGGACAAAAGATGATAATATTAAAAATTATAGCATTAGTTTTTGCTGGTTTTTTCATGGCTGCAGTTTTTGACTTCTTTGCAAATGAAAACAGAACAGCAGGAAATGTCGTTTTAATGATTATGGGAATTATTAGTATAGCAATACATATATTGCCGTCGGAAGCCATAGAAATGTTATGTAGGGGCGATTTGTTTTCAAGCAAACAACTTTCTGAAATAGAGTATTCTAGCATAGATGAAACTTTTTTTATCTTAATGCTTCTTGTGTTGCCTATAGGTGGTATTATTTCCGAAACCATATTTACTTTTGATCCCCTATACAATATACGAAATTCCGTGGTGGACTTTTTCACGGCAAATAAAAAGCCTGGTACGCAACAGAAAAAAACTTTGAATGAAACAGTTTCCGTTCCAAAGGATGAAGATGCGGAAAAATACAGGTCATTAATTTCTACAGAAAAGGATAATATTTGTTTTCTCAAGGAGAATATACAGAAGGAATATGCCGAAAAGCTGGATTACGTTTTAAGCATCGCAAATAATCTTTTACAAAACAATGATGTTCATGTTATTTCGCGAGTGGTAACGTTTCACCTTCCAGATTTATTTACAGCGACCCAGCGCTACAAAGACGTAATCATGTTAGGCGGGGACAATAACCAGATTACGGAAGCGAGAAAGAGAACCGAACAAATGGTTCAGTATGTATATGAGCAAACGAAGGAGTGCGTAGGCACGGAAATAGATAAGATCTTTATGCGTATGGATGCAGAGTTGGAATTCTATAAAAACAGTAACAAAATCATATAACGAAAAATCCCGATTAATTTCGGGATTTTTTTGTCGCTGTAATATATTAATGAAAATTTTTTAGAAATTTATCTCACAAACCGATTTTTTATCATAATTTCTGTCATAATAAATATGTAAACCTCCTCACTTTTGTATATCGAACCATGAGTTTCCGGCTCCTATCCCACGGAGTCGGAGAAGCGTGGCGACAGAAAGAGTCTATTAAAGACAAGCTCAATATCATTTTCTACCGATAGGACAGCTGTGATTCTTGCAAGAAGCAACTGTAGAAAAACCTGTCTGCGGAGATAAGACGAATGCCGTGATTGCAATAGTCGGTATGCGCAGATTGCACCCCGGAGGTTATAGAGTTGCCGGAACAGGAGAGTGTCCGGATAGGTAGTTTTTCATGGGGTGTTTTCGGATCCTTAGCTCAGTTGGTTAGAGCGCCCGGCTCATAACCGGGTTGTCGCAGGTTCGAGTCCTGCAGGATCTATCAGCAGCTTCATCGCTACATAGGCATAAAACGATGGTGGCTCCTAAAAAGTCATCGTATGCAAAGTATGACAAAATCAGACGTTGCTATGGTGTCATAGCAAAAGGATTTGGTTTTGGATGGTCTCGGGTGTTCTTCGGAGCATCAGTGAGTAGGCAAGAAAATAAACGCACAACAAAAAGACTGTGAGTAGGAAGTACAACGAAAACAGTTTGACGGGACACTTCAAAAAGCCTTGATGCGTTTGGTAAACCTTTTTGATGGAGTGAATCTCATCAATGATTATAAATAAGAAGAAAGGCATGAATAAATAACAGAATACATTTCGACACTAAATCAAACCGTGTGTGGAGATTCTTTTGAAAGCGCAGGAGGCAATGAATAAAATGAAAACACCAGAAGTAATGTTTATAGATTTTGATGATACTTTGTTCATTTGGAATAGTGACGTTGATTGTGCGCACTACGATGACAAATTTCATATTCTTGAGGGTTCCATGGATTATAATAAGCTTGGGTTTTGGAATGAAAACCTCATCGCTAATATCTCGAAGCTCAAGAAGAGAGGAATCCCTATCTTTCTGCTTACTCATGTTGCCAGCTCTATTGAAATGCAACACAAAAAGAAAGTTCTTAATGAGACTTTTCCAAATCTGTTTGATGAATATTATGGGACAAGCTCTCGTAAAGAAAAGACTGCAGTTGCGCTTGCTATTGCTCATGCATATAAATTTGAACCTAACCAAATCTGCATTGTAGATGATTCGTGGGAAGTTAGAGAGTTTGCTGCCCTCGATGGTATTTCTACTCGCACTCCCATGGAACTCATGGTTAGTGTAGACTGGGAATAAAATTCAATATTGGATATTATTAAGGAGAAAAACATGATTAAATTTTATTGCGATAAGTGTGGTATGGAACTTCTTCCCGCAACAAAAGTTCATGTACAGGCGATCATGCCGGATGGTTCCAAGAGGTCATTGCAAGTATGCAAGACGCATTGGCAGGACATATACCGTTCTGTTTTGTCTGACAAATCGTCAAATAATAAGCAGATAACAAATGTGCTCGAAAATAATGAATCAAAGGATATTTATTGGAACCAAAATCGACTGACGAAGTGCGGGGTCGAAAAGCTTCATGAATTGTTTTCTAAAGGTATCAAGGTATCTCGAATTGCAGAAATGATGGGTATCAGCATTCAGTGTGTTCGCTCGAGAAAGAGACAGTGGGAAGAAAACAAAAATCCTAACACTTATATTTAAGAAGAAATAAAAATTATTTTAGTTACAGTATAAAATGTGAAATGCGTAAAAACTCTTTTTATGCATTTCACATTTTTGTGATACAATAAAAAACAGAAAACTAAATTTACAAAACTGATAGCTGAATGCAGCCCTTAAATTTTGTTCCATTAGGAGGTATCACAAAGTGTCTGGATATAATTTTTATTATGATGAGTCAGAGCACAGTCGAAAAATCAACTATAAAACGGTAAGTGCCTCGAATTATTATGACAATTTTATCACCATGATTGTTGGATGGGAAGCTGAAAAGAATGATATTTTGCAGAAGCACACTGCTTTTGAAACTAAATACGCGGGCAGAAAAGATCGTAATGGTGAAATTAAAAGCACGGTACTTCAACAGAAACAATTTAAATACGGTTTTGCTTCCTTAAATAGACACAACGCTCAGTTTATAAACGATTTCTTATTGATTTTTAATGAAGATGTTCATATTTATTTTTCGATTTGTAGTAAAATAGAATATCTTATACTTCAACTCTTCCCAATGTATAGGAATGAATTTATTGGTGATGCCGATTTAATGAAATATTCCATCACGAAGGCTCTCGTTGCGTATCGCCCGCAGGAAATTATTAAATGTCTTTATGAATCACCGAAAGATTTCTTAAGGGAACTAAAGCAGTTTTTTCGTGACAGAATTGAATTTAACAAAAGAAATCTTCGCCTTAAACAGAAAGAAACAGAAGCTTTTCAGAAGATTTTGTTTGTTCTTAATGATATTTCGGATGATCTGGTGATTAACTGGGATTATCATATGCCTTTTGATGGTTTTAAAAAGTACTTAACGGAAAAAGATATTTCAAATTATACTCTGATTATTGACAAGGAAGGTAGAGAAGAGGAGGAAAGCAAAACCTTAAAAGCAGCTCGTGAAATGGGATTAGTAAACTCTGACGAAGCCAATTCTATAGAGTATTCAGGCCTTCGCATTGCGGATATGATGGCAGGTATTATATCGAAGTTATTGAAGGGATTACATGAGTCCCTGCGGTATCATTCTCCCGATGAGGGTATTAATAAAAAAATATTGGATATGGGTTGGTTCTGTTTGAATGATGTTCAATTAGGACTATACAAAAGGCTTTATCAGTTAATTTGCGTATGGCAGGCCGCTTGGTATAAATCTTACTCTGGTATATATGCGGATGATTTAATTTTATTTAATGCTTTGCTGAATTTCATGAATCATTTTGAATCCACTGAACAGATCCAAGATGATATAGATATGCAAGGCGAATATTTCAATGCATATGCTTGTAAAGAGTTAGCAGAGTGTTATGAGCGGAGAAGATTTCGTCCGTAAAAGCGCGGACTATTAATAAGCGAAGACTTTTTAGCAATAAAATCAATTAGAGAGTTATAGCTATTTTTAGCTATTGCTCTCTTTTGTTTTGGAATTATTTTCATGAGAAATCTTTCATAATAAATATGAAAATATCATGAATCGGAGGAGAAAAATGAAAGATACCGCAAGAGTCATTGTTACCTATAGATGTGACCGACATTGTCCAGGCTGCTGTAACACGCAGCCACAGGACGTGAAGACAATCCATTTAATAGAAGAGTTGAAGGATTATGAAGAAATTGTTGTTACAGGCGGGGAGCCACTTCTCGAACCAGAACTACTTAATTTTTTCATCAAGAAACTGAGAAAACAGAATAAGAACGTTAAAGTATTTCTGTATACGGCATGCCTTGATGTACAGCAATATAAAAAAATCGCCGGAGAGTTTGATGGAATCACAGTGACACTTCACGCAGAATGCAACGACAACGATATTTTAAAACTAAAAGATCTCAGTGAATGGATATCTGAAGATGGGATAATGCGTCTCTTTATTGACCAGAGAGTATATAACAAATACGACCTATCAAATATCGATTTGTTAGAATGGGATGTAATTCGGAAGTTGGAATGGAAAGAAAATTGCAAACCGGCTCCAAACGAAGACTTGTTGTTTTTGTCTTTATTTTGATTTTTTTCTGTGCAGAAAACATAACAATGCCCCATTTTCTTTCATAATAAATATGTAACGTATGAAGTACTTGTTTCAAGGAGGAAAAACATGAATAAAAAAGAAGTTTCTGAAATCAAAAAGCTGTTTAAGTTCAGTAACTGTTCCATTACACGCATGGCGGGATGCTATGTGGATGGAGAAGGTAATATCAAGTCGAAGTTTGCCCAGAATTTTCTTGCGCTTCCGGAAGAAGAGATATTGTTTTATCTTGAAATTTTAAAGAAGAGCTTGTCCGGGACCATCGAGAAGAATTTACATACCCTTGAGTTCCCGTCCGTAGAGGAAATGTCTGGCGGCAAGCAGGAAGCTTATATGCGCCTGAGAGACAGTAAGCTTCGGGATACAGAGATCCTCGATGAGTATTACAACAAAATCATTGAAACACATCCCGTTGATGGCAACTACCTTATTTTACTGTTTCATGACATGTATGATATTCCCGGGAAGTCTGTGGAAGGACATGATGAATCGGAGGAAGTTTTTGAGTATGTTATGACCTGTATTTGCCCGGTAACGCTGCAGAAAGCAACACTTTCTTTTGCGGATGACGGAAACTTTCATCAGCCCAAGAGACAGTGGGCGCTCGGAATGCCTGAAATGGCATTTATGTTTCCTGCATTCAATGACAGAAGTACAGACATACATAATATTCTTTGTTACGAGAAGAAGCCGGAAAATGAAAATGATGATCTTCTGAACATGCTGATTGGCAAGGTAATTCCGCTTTCTGCTGAGGATGAGAAGAATGTTTTCAATGCATTGCTTGAAGACACGCTCGGCGACGACTGTGGGATTGACATCATCAAAAACATCCATGAAAAGCTTTCTGAAAAGATCGAAGATTATGGAGAATCCTCAGAAGGGCTGATACTCGATAAGAATGACATCAAGAGGGTGCTTGAGGACAGCGATGTACCGGCTGAGAGATTGAAAGACTTCGAAGGATGTTATGACGCTGTTGCTGGAGAAAAGACAAAGCTGACAGCAACCAACATTATTAACGCTAAGGTTCTGGAATTTAAGATGCCGGATGTTGTAGTAAAGGTGAAGCCCGATCGGTCTGATTTGGTAGAAACACAAATGGTGAATGGACGGAAGTGCCTTGTAATTGAGCTTGACTCAGATGTAACCGTAAACGGTATTCAGGTAAGAAAGTAATTGCAAAATAGGAGGATAAAAGAATGAATGGATTTTTAATTTTCGTAGGTGTCGTAGCTTTGATTGTAGGTATTTCGCTGCAGGCAGCAGGTAAGTATTTGGAATTTCTGAAGAAGAGCAAAAAGGCAGCTATCCCTTTGATCCTGCTTGGGGCAGTTTTATTTCTTGTTGGTGATTCCATGGTGATTATCCCGACAGGCTTTACTGGCGTAAGAACAACATTTGGGCAGATCGACAGCCGCCCTGTGCCCAATGGATTAAGTTGGAGAATTCCTCTCGTACAGTCCATAAATCAGGTAAATAATAAGCAGCAGGACATTGTATTTGAAGGAAGAGTCTGGAGTGAAACAGCCGAGCGGACAGCTCTCTATTATGAAAACGTAACGGTTACATACCAGATTAATGCAGAAAAATCCGCATGGATTTACGCAAATGTATCTGACTACAAAAATAATCTTGTTTCTCCGGAACTGGTGGCATCCGCAATTAAATCCAGTAGCAAGGAATTGAACTCTACAGATGCGACGAACAGAAGTATTATTGAGCCTCTGGCGCAGGAGAAGGTGCAGGAAGCTCTTAATCAGAAGTATGGAGAAGGCGTCGTTTACATCAATAAGGTAGTAATCAGCAATACCGATTTTGAGGAAAGCTATAATCAAGCGATTGCAAATAAGCAGACGGCACAGTTGGCTTACGAACAGCAGCAGATTGAAAATAAGCAGAAGATTGAAGCGGCTGAAGCGCAGGCAAAGGTAAAGACGACCGAGGCAAAGGCGGAAGCAGAAGCAGCGGTGATCAGGGCGCAGGGTGAAGCGGATGCGAATAAGCTTTTGAATGATTCCATTACAGATAATATTTTACGTCAGCAGTATTACGACAAGTGGGACGGAAAGCTGCCGAGTGTAATAACATCCGATGAAAGTGGGCTGATGTTAAATATCGGCAATACATCAACGGTATCGAACAATTAAATTGCTAAGTCCCGCGAATTATTTCGCGGGACTTTTTTGAAAGGAGTGGGTTTATGAAAGTAACCAAACACGCGAATAAACGAATACGCGAAAGATGTGGAGTTGGAAAAAAGAGTTGTGATCGAATGGCTGAAATTGCTTTGGCACAGGGACTCTCTACAAAAGAAGCAAATGGACAATTAAAAAGATATATGGACGCATTGTATTTCTACAATAAATCCGCCAACAACATCCGAATATACGGTGGCAAAGCATGGATTTTCAATAAGGAAAGCTTAATTACAGTATTGAACGTTCCAGCAAATCTAATTAATCAGGCAAATACCCAGACAAAGAGAAAAAAGAAAAATTGAAAAATACATAAGTTTTTCTGTGCAGAAAACATATCGGTACCCGATTTTCTTTCATAATAAAAATAGGAAAGGAAGGTATGAAATATGAACGAAGTAACAGGGACAGCAGCAATAATACAATTGGCAGCTCTTACATTATTTGGCATTGGCGTGTTTTTGTATCTAATGGGTATACTTAATTTTTTGCTAGGTTCGCATGATGATAAAAACACAAACAAGAGTATTGCGCAATTAATTACAGGGACAATATTGATTGTAGCGATACTTGTAATGGTTTTCTTGTTACAGAACACGGCACAGACAGAACAAAACGTAATACTGTCAGAACAAGAAATTATCAATATGCGTACCAATATGCGTATCACTGCATTAGGAACTATGATACTATATCCATTTGTATATGCGGGGAGTTTATTGATGAAAGAACATATCAGAAAGAGAAAGCATCTGAAGGATCGGGACCACTCGGAAGACACAGAGAAGCGTCTTACTGTGGAAGAGGATGTAAAGGAAGGTACGGAATATGAGTGAAGCAACGGAAATAATGACATCGGGAGCGTTGATAACAACAACACAAGTGCTCGCTGGTGTGTTAGCTGTTATTGGAGTGTTTTATTTTATAACTGGTATAATTCATTTTTATCAAGGCATATTACATAATGATGAAAACAAAAACAAGGGCGTTATGCAATGGATTATGGGTGTGATAATGATTGGAATAAGGCTCATGATGCCTAACTCTTTACCGGAAATGTCACAGATAGAACAAAATATAACCGTATCAACTGAAGTCGTCTCCGAGGTGGCGAATGAAATAGAGAACCACGACACAGTTGATATAGAAGAAAATGCTAATACAGTAGAGATGCCGTCAGAGCAGGAAGACAATAATACGGGTATTATAATCTTGTGGGCTATTGCACTATGCCCATTTGTGATTGCGGTGAGTTTATTGAATAAGAGCATATCAGAAAGAAAAAAGTATCTGGAGGATTGGGAACAGTACTCAAAAGACGTGAAGAAACACCTCAATGCAGGAGAAGATGTAACTGAAACAGAACACGATGCCTCAACGCGGCTAGAAGATCTAAAGGAAACGATTAAAGATATGGCAGATGATGATCAAAAGAAAGTAAAACATATCATTTCCTCTGTTGAATGGCTGGACCAGCATAAAGTAGACACGCGCAAGCTCTATACCTATTACATTCCTGAGCTATTTGATATTTTCACGCAATCAAAATCTATCCTTGACAAAAAGTGCAAATCCACTTTATCAGAGGAGCGGAAGAAGGCAAAGGAACTTTGGGACAAGGCTTTGCAGACGGTTATTAATGTGGTCGATGAACTGGTAAGCCGTCAAACAGACAGTGAACTGGATAAAATGGAATGTAACGCCAAAGTTATGGAAGCCATGGCAAAACAGGATGGATATGTAAGCGATATGGATAAGATTTGAATACCAGAAACATAATTTTTATAAAGCGCGAATTTCAGACCAAGGAAGTCATTTTTCTTTCATAATAAATACGTTGAATGAAAAGTGGAGTAGTTAATGAACCTCGCAGAAGGGAGGAAAATCCAATGTCTACATAATTCAGTAACAAAACACAATAAAATAATTTAGAAAATTAAAAGGAGAAAAAGAGCATGGATTTTATTAATGTTGGAGCAATTTTAGTCCTTGTAGCGATCGTAGCGGTTTTGGGTATTTTGGTATCTGGGTATGTCAAGGCATCTCCCGACAGAGCATTTATTATTTCGGGTATTAAAAAGGAACCAAGGGTACTTATTGGACGTGCCGGAATTAAGATTCCGTTTTTCGAGAAGAAGGATGAACTGACGCTCAAGCAGATCAGCATTGACATCAAAACAAATGGGTACATACCAACAAAGGACTTTATTGGCGTTGACATCGATGCGGTAGCCAAGGTCCGTGTATTGACAGATAAGGATATTACGGTTGACAAGGACGGGAAATTAATTGCCGGAACAGATCCATCCAAGTGTATTACGCACGAAATGGTTCAGGCCGCCATGAAAAACTTCCTTAATATGCGTGAGGAACAGATTCGCGATTCGCTGACTGATTCTTTGCAGGGTAACATGAGAGAGATCATCGGAACGCAGTATCTGAAAGAACTGTGTAATGATCGTAAGACTTTCGGTGATGAAGTACAGGCAAAGGCGCAGAAGGATATGAATGCACTGGGTATCTGGATTGAATCCTGCAATATCCAGAAGATCGAAGATGAAAATAATTTGATTACGGCACTTGGACAGGACAACATGTCTCAGATTCAGAAAGACGCATCCGTGGCAAAAGCGCAGGCAGACAGGGACGTCGCAATCGCAAGAGCACAGGCACAGAAGGATGCAAACGATGCTCAGGTGCTCGCAGATACGGAAATTGCCCAGAAGCAGACGGAGCTCGCCATCAAGAAAGCTGAATTAAAGAAGGAATCCGATATCAAGAAGGCAGAAGCAGATGCCGCTTATAAGATTCAGGAAGAGGAGCAGCGTAAGACTGTAGAGATCACGACTGCAAATGCAAATCTGGCACGGCAGGAAAAGGAACTGGAATTAAGGGAGAGGGAAGTAGCCATTAAGGAAAGAACTCTGGAAGCCGAGGTTAAGAAGACCGCAGAAGCAAATAAGTATGCAGCTCAGCAGAAAGCGGATGCAGAGCAGTATGAACGCCAGAGAAAGGCTGAGGCAGAGCTGTTTGAAATTCAGAAGCAGGCTGAGGCAAGAAAGGCAGAGTCCGAAGCAGAAAGATTTGCCAAGGAGCAGGCTGCGGAAGCTGTTAAGGCAGCAGGATTGGCAGAAGCTGAGGCAGTGGCCGCAAAGGGTAAAGCTGAGGCAGAAGCAATTCAGGCGAAAGCCGAGGCAGAAGCAGCCGGTATTTTAAAGAAAGCCGAAGCAATGAAACAGTACGGAGACGCAGCAAAGCAGCAGATGGAACTGGATGCAGCGAAGTATTATTTCGAACAGCTTCCTAAGATTGCTGAGGCTGTTGCCAAGGGATACACGAACGTCGATTCCATTAAGATGTTTGGTGGAGACACGAGCCGCTTAGCCGGGGACATTATGACCACGGTAACACAGGTGTCGGATGGCATCAAGGAGTCCACAGGCGTAGATGTAAATGCATTGTTAAGTAATGCATTCAGAAGAAAGGATAAGGCAGAAGCTCCTGAGGCTGCTGCGAACGACTTCAAGGAAGTCGACGAGAAATTCGATGACACCGATTATGACGAATAAATAATAAGCAAAAGAGAGGAGGGCAGCTCCTCTCTTTTGCTGTGCAGAAAATATGTTCCTGACTTTTTTCTTTCATAATAAATATGGAAGACATAGGAGGGAACATGTCTATTTACTTATTTCAAAAGGTCGCAGATGAACAACTAAATACAGCTACGCTGATTTTGGGTAGGTGTGAGGAAGAACTTGGTAAACTGCCGGATCAGTCCGTGGATTTTATCTTTACGGACTTGCCGTATGGAACAACGCAGTGCAAATGGGACACTCCTATTGACCTAGATACTCTTTGGAAAGAGTACAGGCGAATTATTAAAGAGCGCGGTTGCATTGCACTTTGGGCGCAAGCTCCCTTCGATAAGATATTGGCATGTTCCAATTTGCAAATGTTTCGATATGAGTGGATCATAGAAAAGACAAAGGCAACCGGTTTTCTGAATTCGAAGAAAATGCCGATGAAAGCCCATGAGAATATTCTTATATTCTACAAGAAACCGCCGATATATCATCCACAAATGACAGAAGGACATGCCCCGGTCCATTCTTATACGAAGCATACATCAGACGGCGATTGCTATGGAGAAACAAAGTCTGAAATTTCTGGTGGAGGAAGCACAAAGAGATACCCACGGGACGTGCTAAAGTTTGCATGGGACACACAAAAGTCGGCAATTCATCCAACACAAAAACCGGTCGAGGCATGTAAATACATGATCCGTACCTATACAGATCCCGGAGCTCTCGTTTTGGACAGTTGTATGGGAAGCGGGACAACCGGTGTCGCGGCATTAGAGATTGGAAGAAATTTTATCGGAATTGAGAGAGACAGGGAAATATACAAAAATGCAACAAAAAGAATAGAAAAGTGCATATGAATTGCGAAAATCTCTTTTGTATGTTATATATAAATTAATATATTGTGGAGGCATAAAGCATGTATAATTATATTAACGATAATTACAAAATTGATTTTCGTATAACAGGATGCCTTAAGGAACTCATGGAGGAAGCAGAACAAAAAGACAGGGAGGGAGACCTCGGATATTATTTAAACCTTGCCGACACCATCGATACCTTTGCAAAAAATTATTACGCAGCAGGAGAAATTACGGAAGAGCAATGGAATATCATCTCCATGAGGTACGCCCAGTGATTCCGAAACTGAGCCATTAATAAATACATAAATAACATATGAAAAGGAGATACCCAATGGCATCTCCTTTTTTGTACGCATAGCCACATAAACGTGTTCCGATTTTTTTTCTTTCATAATAAGTATAGGAGCTTATTTTTGTGAAAGGAGCACGTTATGTTGGAAACAAAAAAGAATAAAGATGCGAAAAACAAGGAACCGGAAAGGAAGCAGCAAAAGCGGAAAGTGTGCCGTACTGCGCAACAGTCTATTCCTTATCAGGAAGTGTACCCAAACGGAATGTTTCTGCTTGATAAGGGGTTGTATTCAAAATCATATTACCTTGGGGACGCAAATTTCGCAACAGAATCAGAGGACAAGCAGAATGATTTGATTAAGAAGTACTCGAAGTTTTTAAACAAGTTTGGACACGAAGCGATGACTCAGGTTACTATCCTGAACAGAAAGCTTGGAATTTCAAAGATTTCTGAACAGGTGAAGTTACCGCCTAAGGCAGATAATCATCAGGATTTCCGTGACGAATATAACGAAATAATCATGGAACGACTCAAGGACGGAAATAATGATATTTCAAGGGAACGTTATTTTACCGTTACCCTTAAGAGTTCTGACGTTATTATGGCAAATCGGACATTTGAACTGCTGGATAAGGAAATAGATGAGAGTATTAAACAGATCAATAAGTCTGGAGCAACGCCGCTGTCAACGGAAGAAAGATTACATCTTCTGTATGATATTTATCGGATGGGAGAGAGTGAAGGATTTGATAATCTGCTTGCTTCATACAAAGATGAATACGGACATCTATCACTTCCGTTGCTACATAAGAGAGGTATGACAACAAAAAGCCTTATTGCTCCCGGGGGAATTGTTGTGAAACCTACCTATACACTTATGGGAGCAAATGTCACCAGAAGCTACATCGTATCGAATCTCCCGGCATCCCTTGATACAAAGTTTTTGGCAGAAATTACAAATATCCCATGCGTAATGATTGCATCTTTAAACAACACTACATTGCCCAGAAGTAAGGCGTTGAAAATTGTAAAGCAGCAAGCAAACGCTATCAAAGGAGATATGGCAAAAAAGTCGAAGAATGCAGCAAAGGAAGGTATTGATCCTTCACTGATTTCTGAGGACTTGCAGTATATGAAAGAAGAAGCTTCTTATCTGATGCAGGATTTAACGATCAGGAATCAGAAAGCATTCTTCTCAATGCTGTACATAACCCTGATTGCCGAGGATATGGATGAACTAAAGAAGTATGAAAACATCCTGAAGATGAGAGTATCTGATTTTATGTGCCAGATCACCATGCTTACGGGACAGCAGATGCTCGGGTTTAATTCATCTCTTCCTTTTGCCAGAAGTTTTGTTGCCATCGATTATATGCTTACAAGCGAATCCATTTGTGCGTTTTTCCCGTTTTCTGTGCAGGAGCTGCTGCAGAAAGGTGGACATTTCTACGGTATTAATGACGTGACGAAAAACATGCTTGTCTATAACAGACGGGGAAGCAACGAACCACACGGATTGATTTTAGGTAAGTCAGGATCCGGTAAATCCTATTTTGCAAAAGGTGAAATTATTCCCAACCTGCTTGACACAGATGACGATATTATCATCATTGATCCGGATGGCGAATATGTACCAACAGCCATGGAATTTGGCGGAACAGTTTATAACCTGGCGCTTGGATCTGATACGCATATTAATCCGCTGGATATGGATATTAACTATGATGCAGGAAAAGGAGATCCCATTGCAGCAAAACTTGATTTCCTTGTAACCATTTGCGAGAGCATCACCGGCAGCAGGGATGGACTTGATTCCTACTCTGTGAACGTCATCCATAAGTGCGGAAGAAAGATGTATGAAGAGTATATGGATCATATGCAGCAGTTCAAGGGCAGCAACATCACTTGCGACGCACAGGCATCCCCGACACTATTGACGTTCTGGAATGAATTGATTGAAATGGATGATCCTTATGCTCACCAGCTCGCACAGTCCATTGAACAGTATTGCAAAGGCAGTTACGACATTTTTGCCCACAGAACCAATGTTGATTCAAACGCCAGAATGGTTGTTTACAACCTGAAGGAGCTTCCTAAGCAGATGCGGAATCTTGCCATGCAGGTATGCTTCAGTGATATTTGGAACCGCGTTGTTAAGAATCAAATTGGTGGCAAGAAGCATACATGGATCTACATCGACGAATTCTATCTGCTCATCAGAACGGAAGCCGGAGCGCTCACCATGCAGGAATACTATAAGCGTATGAGAAAGTATGGCGGAATAATGACGGCTATGACGCAGGATATTGAGGATGTTTTGTCAACGCCGGAAGGAAGGGGCATTCTTAACAACACCGGTTTTGTTGTTATGATGAATCAGTCCCAGATTGGACGAGCCCTCTTACAGGAGCAGTACCAGATCAGTGATTCGTTGTTGGATTATGTCAAAGAAAGAACGGCTGGTCAGGGACTTCTCTGGAACGGCAGAAGCTGTATTCCATTCGACTATAAGCTGCCGACGAATACAAAACTTCATAAGCTGATGTCAACAAAGTTTGGAGAATAACAACATAGCGCCCGGTGAATCCGGGCGCATTTTTGAAAGGAGATAGCAAAAAATGGATGCCATGGAATTATTAAACAGGATTAATGGAATAGATGAGGATCAGACGCCAAAAGCCATGATAGGAGCACATCTTTGTCTGTTGAACGAAAAAGGAGATATTGTAAATCAGTTGGCTGAGTGCTGTATTCATAAGCCGGTTATCCGGGTAAGTGGTACAGATGCGGGATTCGTTGTTATGGATATTGATTTTGATTCCGATGCAGATAGCATTCTATCCAAAATGCATTCTTTGTTTGTAAAATACTCTCAAGCAAAGACAGAGGAAGTTGTTAATCCTGACAATCCCTTATTTGTAACGCTTTTGATAACACTGCTGCCTGTTGATGGGGAACATAACGGATATATTATGGCACATAACCCCGTAATGCATGTTTTATGTGCTTCTGACATCAAACGTCCGGTTTCATGCATCAGAGTTTTGTTTAGGGACGAAAACGTCGTACTTTATGAAACGGAATCCGATCTTGATTTTACTCCGATTGACGCATCGGTTCAGATGCAGGCAAAACAGCGGGAAGATGCAATGATACGCGACGAGATGCGCAGACAGGAAAGAATGGACATTTTGAACCATCAAAACGAATTGCTAAAGAACAGGCGAGGCACCTTCTAACAGACTCATTGTTCTAACGGGCTTTACATTATGCCGCTTAAGCGGTATAATTTCCGTAGGAGGAGATGAGATGTTAAAATATTTATGTGAAGAAAAAAAAGTTACATTATATAGATGTGCCATGGATACTCAAATCCCTTATTCTACTTTATCGGATATAGCACTGGGACACACAAATCCCCAATATATCAGCGCTTTTATCCTGCAGGTGCTAAGTAGTTATTTTGAATTATCCATGGATGAATTGTATAAAATTCTTTTGCTTCAAGAGCGCCCGGCATTCGAGCAGTTCAGAAGCGAAATGTGCCATAAATTAAAACGAAACGGCGACATCGAAATGTTGAGGTTCATTAGAAAAAACAATTATATTGATCTTTTTTGGAAACTCAAATGGTATCCCGAAAGTTTATATTTATTGGCATTATTCGATTTGTTATCCAAGAAAAATAATGTCAATTTGTGTGAGGATTATGATTGGTATCGAAGGCAAAAAATGAAAGAGCTAATTGTCCCTGTGGATGTTTTGCTGGATGAAAAAATGAATCCACAAAGCAATTACCGTGAAACACTTATAAAAAACGCAAATAGGGAATTCCTAAAATATAATATTTTAGAGGGAAATGTATATGAGTGAAGAGAGAATAATGCTAGATTCAAAGACAATGGAAGAATGTCTCAAGGAAATTGCTAAAGAATATCATAAACGTTTCAGAGGAGGCAACATCGAAATAATTATTGTTGGAGGCGCATCTCTTGCTTTAAATTACCAGTTTAGAAATGGCACAACAGATATAGATGTCGTGATTGCTGGACGCGAGGATTTGAAAGACATTATCAATAAAGTCGGGGATGAAAGGGGTTTGTCAAATGGGTGGTTCAATCAGGACTTCCGAAAAACAGAATCATACAGTCCAAAATTAAGGCAATACAGCAAATATTATAAAAGTTTTTATCAGTGCATGGAAGTTAGGACAATTAAAGATGAATATCTCATCGCAATGAAATTGGTTTCGATGAGAAAATATAAACATGACCGAAGCGATATTGTTGGAATTTTGTATGAAAACGAACAAAATGGAAATAAAATCTCATTTCAGGATATAGACCGTGCTGTAAATAATCTTTACGGAAGCTGGAATAAAATATCTCCCGATTCAAAGATATGGATAAAGCAGCTGACAGAATACGCTTCTGTTGGGGAGCTACTTCCTGAATTGCAATTACAAGAAAAAGAGGCAGCAATGGCTCTGGTGCAATTTGACAGTCAATATCCGGGACAATTAACATCAGATAATGTAGAACAGATTTTGGAATCAAATGAAAGAAAATATTCAATTGACGAACTTTTAGAAAGAACAAAAAATTCCAATCGCATCGAAACTTATATAAATCATATTTCCAAAGATGATCAAGAATATTTACGGTAAACTTCTGTGCAGAAATTTGCCTCCCCTTCCTACATGTGTTATACTGTATTTACAAAATTGAATACAGCAAAAATCAAAGAGGAAATAGATATGGCAGACATCAGAAGGTTTCAAACGAGGCAGCAGCTCGTAGATGAAACGATGGAAGAAGGAGAAGCATTTCTGGCAGAGCAAAACAGAATATTGAAGGAAAAAGAAGAAAAGACTCAAAAAGAAGGAACCGCCGCATTTCTTACTCCGCAGGATAAACTCCTTAAGAAAATAAATAAGCTGCAGGAAGAAACGCAGGCTACCATGCATAGAATGCAAATGAGAACAGACAACGGCTCATCCACATCAGATAACGAGATTATGGATTGGATGAGACAATGCGTGAAGCTTGGAGAGATGGAAGCAGAGCTGAAATACGAAACCCACCCGCAATAAACGGGTGGGTTTCTTTTGAAAAAAGGAGGCGATGTTGGATGTATAATTAATACGTCTTATCGCTCGGAAACTTTTGCTGTTTCGAAGGAATGGATCGCTGCGTCAAACTCATCAACAAGAAGCCGTCTGTCAGAACCATTCTTCACCATCTGTGTCAGAATATTCTTTCCGGTAGCCGCCTTCACAAGGCAATGCAGATTCAGAACGGCATTCGTAAACTGATTAATCATTCGGCTGACATCCTTTTTGGTAGCAACGACCGAATAACCCGGAACATTCCTGAATACATTGGGATCAGTACACTGAGCGAATCGCGCTTCGGTCTTCTTCAACTCACCATACAAATGACAGATCTGATTGACCTGCATTCCGTACCCCTTGATTCCGGATTCCTTCAATACTTCAAAATTTAGCATATGTTTTGTCCTTTCTGTTGCTTATGCAACGAAAAAAAGAGCAGTTATTTGCTCCACTTATCTCTACGTTTTTATTATGAAAGAAAAAGTATGTCGAAAGACGTGGATTTTGTCTTTTGTAAAGAGATTTCTTTCATAATATAAATAAGAACGAGAAAAGGAGAAAACTATGATAACTTTACGAAGAGGAGACATTACTGAAATCGCCGGAGAATTTGACGCAATTGTTAATGCTGCGAATATATCTTTGCTGGGTGGGGGAGGCGTAGATGGGGCAATACATAAGGCTGCCGGGCCAATGCTGATACAGGAATGCGAAACACTTGGAGGATGCGAGACGGGAGCCGCGAAAACTACATATGCATATGATCTACCATGTAAATATATCATTCATGCGGTCGGTCCCAGATACAACGAAAAAGAGTCGGAAATGTGCGATGTTTTATTGTTTAGAACATATTTGTCGGCTATGGAACAGGCTCTTATTCATGGGGCAAAAAGGATTGCATTTCCATCCATATCAACAGGAATTTTTCATTTCCCTATTGAGCGCGCGGCCGAGATCGCTTTATCTGCCGTTAAAGTATTTCTGGAGATCTTTTCAGAAAAACATTTTGAGGTAACATGGGTGCTTTTTTCAGATGAAGATTTTGAAGTTTACAGAAGAGTGCTAAACGATTCATCTGTCAAGCGGTTATTTCAGGAAACCACATTTGAATAACAAAAAGAAGAGAGCTGCAGTTTTGTAGCTCTTTTTTGTGCCTTTTAACATACTTTTTCTGTCATAATAAAAACGTAAAGATAATTGGAAACAATTTGTGTAGTAAAGAAAACTGCTCCATGGTGGAGCTCCACTTGCGTCAGTGGTTTTATTTTCATCCCCGGCGCAGGTGGGGATGGACTAATGGAGGGAAAGAAATGAGTAAGAAAATTACAAGAACAGGAAAGTTAAGTAAGGAAGGTCTCATGATCACGGCAATCAATAACATGGGAGAAACCAGAAGAATTCTGAAAGCCATGGATTACTGCATGTGTACTTATGAGGATTATCTCAAGTTATCCCAGAGACCGGGAAGAGAACAGGCAGCTGGATCAAAGTACGGACTGGTTCTGGTTAGGGCTGAAATTCTCTGCGGCATCGTGTGTGATGTGCAGAAGAAGACTGGCGTGCCGATTATCACTGGTTTCCTGAATGGGAAAGAGGAAATGTTACAGTTTGCAAGGGAACTGGATTATGTTTTTTCGGATGAATTGTACGCGGAAAAGTTTATGGACGCCTAAATTTTAGAGGAAAGAGTTTACGCCTAAGAAGAATAACAGAAAGATGAGGAGAAAGATGGAAAATAACAATACCGTTCAGAATGTAGTGCATGGGTTCAAAGTGTTCAGACCTGATTGGACTTGTTCGCCTGGCGGCAACACTAAACAGTACGCTTGCCCCGGAAAATTCGAGGAAGAAGGGGAACTTGATGTTTGTGGTCATGGTATGCACTTCTGCCAGACTGCTGCTGACTGTTTCAACTATTACAGGTTCGACAGTAAGAATAGGGTTGCAGAAGTCATTGCCTATGGTGAGGTAAGAACAAACGGTGACAAGTCATGCACCGACAAACTGGAAATCGTGCGTGAAATCCCATGGGATGAAGTGTTGCGAATCGTTAATATCGGGAAGAATTGCACGGGTCACTGCAACACCGGGGACTGCAACACTGGGAACTGCAATACCGGGAACTGGAACACCGGGGACTGCAACACTGGGAACTGCAATACCGGGGACTGCAACACCGGGAACTGCAATACCGGGAACTGCAACACCGGGAACTGCAATACCGGGGACTGCAACACCGGGGACTGCAACACCGGGGACTGGAACAAATCGTCTTTCAATACTGGTTGTTTTAATACAGAAGAACAGAAGATCATGCTGTTCAATAAACCGTCAGATATGACATATCGTGAATGGGTAGATTCAGATGCAAGATATTTACTGAATCAGATACCAAAGGATGTTGTTGAATGGGTACATGAAGAAGATATGACTGATGAAGAAAAGGCAGCACATCCAACTTATGAAACAACAGGCGGTTATCTCAAAGTGCTTGATGAATCTGAATGTGGTCAGTTGTGGTGGGACAGCCTGTCAGGCAGCGAAAAAGAAATCATCAAAGCAATACCAAACTTTGACGCCGAAATCTTTTTTCAGTGCGCGGGTATTAGAGTTTGAGAAATGAACCAAAAGTAAGCATAATTGGAGGAAAAAATTTATGTCTAAGAAGAATATTTGGAATAAAACATCGGAGAAATTACCGCCAGAGGGACTGGTTGTGGAAACAAAGATAGATGATGAAAATGGAAGTAGAAACGAGGCTAGGCTGTGCCGCCGAGGCGGATTATGGTTCCTTCCGGATGGTAGCATGTACGTCTATTACACACCTACCCACTGGAGAAAACACTAACCATGGCAATTATTTACTTAAAATGGAGGACAATACTATGATGTATTCAAACAAAAGAAAAGTAAGCGCTGTAATAGTAGCAATTCTGATTTTGATAATTTCATACGGGTTAAGTTGGATTATAACATGCGGAATAATCAAACTTATTACGTTGTGTTTTGGATTCACGTTCTCATGGGCCATCGCAACCGGCATTTGGTTAATACCTTGTCTTTTGAGAGCAACTTTCAAAACAACAGTTAAACGATAAAAAGAAGAAAACAATTTTGCAGAACAAAAGGAGAAAAAATGAAAAGGCATTTTGAGTGTAACAACGTGAATTGTATGGCTCACAACGGAGACGGATGTATATGGGCATACGAGGATAATGTTGATGTAAACAATAAAAAGGTATGTAAACATATCAAGGAACTATTAAACCTGAAGAAAAATAATAGCAACTGAGAACATATCAAAGTTAAAGGTAATAAAAAAAGAAGCTCGTGTGGAGCTTCTTTTTTTGTTACTATAGAAAATTTTATGGGAGCTATCAGCCAAGCAGCAAATCTACCAATTCTGCACGAAGAGAAAAAAGTTCCCTTTCGATATTTCGATATTTCTGTAAATAAGCCATGGCAGAATCTTCATTAAAATGGAGATTGCTGTCTTTTAGATTATATTCCCTGTCCACTCGTTCATATTCACGAACCTTATTCTGGTAAGTTTGGTACGCGTTCGTCTGTTCGGCAGTTAATGAGTGTGTTTCGATAAATCTATTAAGTTCCTTATCATCTTCGAGAAGTTTCTCACGATATTCAAAGCTTTTTTCCTGTTTTTTAGTATTCAGATCTATGATGTTTTCCATATGCGCCTCCTGTGTTTCATGACTTAAGTATAATCCAATCTGGGGAATTAGGCAAATTTCTGCACACAAATATGTCGTAACCATGAGGATGAGCTTTCTTTCATAATAAAAGTGATTAAGAAAACAGGAGGAAAATAATATGGCTCACTTAACGAAGAAAAAGATTGCAGAAAGAGAAAAGAATAACCGTCTGCGTGGAATGAACGGCTTTAATACCGGAACGCGGAACATGGGCTATGAGTCGAATAATGCAAGAAAGGCTGCGGCTCATATGCATCTTGCAAGGCTTGCTATGAGGGAAGCAGTATGATTATTGTCTGCTCTCAGGATAATGTACAGTATGTGGAATGCGACGAGGTGTGGGTTATTATGAGGAGTCCCGGGGGATTGCCTCCGAGACTTCTTCATGATCCACGAACAAGTCTCCATGCGGAACTGTCTCCATCACTTGAACTTCTTTCATGGACGATCCAACAAAAAAGAAAATTCAGGTTTTCGCAGGAAATGTTTGACCAAGAATATGTTCCACGTTTTTTGGAAGAAATGCGAACACAAACTGCAAGAGAAGCCTTAAATCATCTCTATGCAGAACAGAAAAAGAAATGTATTGCATTAGTTTGTAGCTGCAGAACCGAGTCGGTCTGTCACAGAAGTATATTGGCTGGGTTATTCGTGGGTGCAGGATGTGAAGTGACAAACGAAAACAGGCAGAATATGGACAAATACCGGAAATATTGGGGGCGGTGGAAAGAGGGATAGAATGGAAATAACAAAGTATCGAGTTGAACTGGATAAGAAAAAGCATTGTATTTTGGCAGAAGAAAACGTGTCTGAATGGAATGGATGCGATGTATCCAGTCCTGACCTAGTAGTAGATATGTTGAACTCTTGTTTTCGCTTGGACAGAGCAGCAGAGGAACATGTGTATTTGCTTTCTTTGTCTACAAAAAATCGCGTATTGGGTGTCTTTGAAGTGTCGCATGGGAGTGTGGAAGTGTCCGTTATGGAACCCAGAGAGATTTTCATGAGAGTATTGCTGTCTGGCGGCAAACATTTCATTCTTGCACATAATCATCCGTCTGGAGATGTAACGCCATCAACGCAGGATGTTGAGACAACAAAACGGATTGTGGATGCAGCAAAAATCATGAGAATGGCTTTATTGGATCACATTATCATCGGGGACGGATACTGTAGTCTTCGTGAGGAAGGAATCGTTAAATAAAACCCGCTTCGGCGGGTTTTTCCATGATCTTTTGTAATTTTTTCAATCATAATATATATAGAAGGAAGGAAAAGTCTATGTATGATGGAATAAATACCAACGGATCCAAACTGAATATCGACTTTGAGTTTGAATGGTTTTTGAATACCTTAGAAATACACGAATGTCATCGATGGGAGGATGCAAGGAGTGCTCTTTTTCAACTATTTTGTGGCGCTACAAGGATTGTATTGGACTATCGTTGGATTACTGAATGTAAAGGATACGACTTATCAGGAATTCAAATTAGTAGAGAATTGATACAGGATAGCAACGGTCAGAGAGGAAATGACATTCTCGGAAAATGGTCGTTCACACTCTGGGTGGAAGAAGGAACTACTTCCATTCAGACATTAGAGAGTATCGAAAGGGATATGGAACGGTTTGTCAGGATGAGATTTCAGATTAATGAACCTAAGGATTTAAACGCAATTAGAGAAGAATATGAGAGAAAACAAATGCTGAGTACTTTTGTTTTGTGAGCCACGATTTTGTGCAGGAAATTGTCAAAATCTAGTGAAGGGTGTATACTATCATCAAGAGGAGCAGATATGTATATTTTGTTAGATATAGACGGAGTATTGAATAAAAAAGATCAATGGAGCAGGGTAGGGGAATTGGACAAAGATTGTATGGATAATTTCGCAAAGGCATTTTCTGAGATGCGTCCCAAAATACTCTTAACATCTTCTTGGCGACATGGATTTGTTTCAAAGGATAACCCATTGAATTCTCCTCAAATTAAAAAACTTGAATTCGAACTAAAGAAAAGAGGATTAATGCTCTCGGGCATCTTACGCTATGACAAAGATAGAAACGCAGCGGTGAATGATTTTATTAAAGTACACCCGGATTCACTCATCCTTGACGATGATCCGTCAGAGTTCAAGAAAAAGATAGATAACCTGTATTTGGTCAATTGCAAAGATGGTTTTTCTGAGAAAGATATTAAAGCGGTGAGGAGGAAAACGAAATGTTTTTAATGTTACAAAATATTCCAATTATGGAAATAGATATTGATGACTTAAAACACAAAACGCTTCGAGAAGATTTACTTCCGGTGCGTATGAGGGGAATTTATAAAAAGATTTTCCAGATATAAATAATAGAAAAGAATGTCAATAACCCATCACTAAAGTGACGAGCCCCACAAAGCCCGATGTTGACTAGCCTAAGTGTTTCGCACACTACGTTAGGGGAGAATATATAGTCACCTGCGGATGTAATACCTAGTCTGCAGCTCTGAGATCCGTGATTAAACAGTTTTCGTTGGGTAGGAACAGTGTTGCGGATATACAAAACCTCTCATTAACATTGGCGAAGGTATCATTACAGAGGGGAATCCTCTGAATTATGTGATTTGGTTCACAGAAAGGAGTGCCTGTTATGGTATATGTGTTAAATATTGACGGACAGCCGCTTATGCCCACTGACAGGCATGGCAAGGTCCGGCATCTTCTCAAGGAAGGTCGGGCGAAAGTAGTAAACCGCTGTTCGTTCACAATATCAGAAATCTGTCCGGATGCAAGGTAAACAAAGGCAGCCTTAGTTACCGAAGAATCAGATTTTTGGAGCCGAGACATTATTATTTATGTGAAAGGAGAGTAACGGATACTCAGGGGTGTGCTTAACCGCACTCCTCTCATGACTAAAGTCACGAGTGTCCGTGCTAGGTAAACTTATGAAAAAGCACGAAAGTTCTGAAGAGAACCTTAAAACCCAGAAATGGATAGAAAAAGAAGAAGAACATTAATTTTTTAATCCCTGAATTATTTATTAATTCAGGGATTTTTTTGATAAAAATCAGGCAGTCACAAGCCCCGGGTCATTTAATGACCCGGGGTTATGTCTTTTGTAGATAAATTTCTTTCATAATATGTATATAAATCTCAATCGAAAAATGGAGGAAAAAATATGTTGGATAAAAACGAAGATATGTTGGAAATTTTCAAGGAATGCATGGGCTTTATTCCGAAACGCAAGCTTGTTGACGCGGCTAAAAGGCATAATGTCACAGAACAGGAACTCAAGGATTTCTCGTGCGGAAATGAATTAAAACTTATTGTAAGGAATGTTGAAAGGGAATTGTTTTCAGCATTTAAAGACTTTGCGTACAAAATGTTTCCGGATGCAGCGGAAAGAGAACAGACTATCCGGATTCATGGCGGATATATTCCTTATGATAAACGATATGATTTTTATTTAAAAATGACGGACAAGGAATATGAGAATTTTTGTAATGCGTGGAATGATGAACATGCCGAAAATCGGTAAATCAGCTTATACGAGTAGGAGAGGAGAAGGATTATGTATATCATACCCAGACCAGAAGTTTATAACGAGATCGACATCAATGAGTTCGCAAGGGACATGGACTTGGATATGAACGTTTATTTTGAAGAAAAAGAAGCTCTGCTTGAAAACAATGGCGTCTCACAGAAATATAAGGCAAATTTTATTCGCCCGAAATTATTTTGCTTTCATATTGCTGCAACAAAACAACAGGAGTGGGGAATTTTTCTCATGGTGAACGGAGCTGCTTCTAGTAACTATATTCTGATGAAAAAGATACAGGGAACCTACGAAGAAGCGGAAGAGGAACTTGAAAGAATTGTCACCACAGGTGTTGTTAATGCATAGAAATTTTCGTGCATGAGAGGGAAAATATGACGTACAGAGATTTTAGAAAGCATTTCATCGGCAAAAGCCATTATGCTGTATTGGCTATGATGGGGCGACGTGATGAACAGGGAATTGTGTGTGAAAAACTAGAGTTTGGTTTGGAAGGGGAATACACGGCATATGTTGCAGATTTTGAAGTCGAAATACCGGAACATTACAACAAGGTTGCTGAATTTACCGGATGGTTAAAAATCTACGATGATGACGAGTTGGTCGGTTTCTTTTCCGCAAACAAAATCACCGTATATCGAGCCGGTAAAATGGGATGTATCATAACGGCTTTGGATTAATGAAAGGAGGAAATGAATTGGAAAGACGTTTTGAAGTTTGGAAAGACAATGCCGGGTTCATCACTTTGGTTGTTTTCAATAACGAAAACAGCGTATCGTATATACATACCGGATTTGAATCAGAAGCCCCGGATGTAATGAGGGAGGCAATGAATGACCTTCGTACAGGTACAGATCCGGCAAAAGAGTGGGATGGAAATTGTGGAGGTGCATCATGGGAATTTGGAGACAATCCACAGAAAATCTACGACAGTTTATTAAAGGGCAATCCTGACCTTATCGCGGATAACAACGGAATATATCGGGAAAGATTCGGAGCATCAGGGAAAAAGATTTTTGGATGTTTAGAATGATAAACTGTAACCGGGGGACTTGTTCCTCCGGTTTTGTTAAAAAGAGATTTGCAGTTTGGTGAAAATAATGTATAGTGGATATGCAGGAGGATATTATGATGGAAGACGCAAAATCTCAAAAACAGACTTTTCACTGGATTGACGATACCGTTAAAATAGACTTTCCGATCCCAAAGGTTTTGGAGAATGAGATGAAGGAAGCAGAGAAGCTTGATATGGAAAACAGCTACGAATATTTTTATTCTGCCGATGCCATTGATATTTTTTGTAAAAACCTTGTTTCTGCTAATAAGATGACTTTTAAGCAATGGGATACGGTTATAAGTCGATACCGAACATAGAGGTGATTGTATGATTTTTTATGACTTTAATGATGCTCCGTATAGCGTAAAACACGGATATTATGGCGGTTTAGCTGGCGATAAGGATGGAGTGGAAATTAACGGAGAGAAATGGCTCATTAAATTTCCCAAGACCACAAAATTTTTACAAGGGAACACGGGGTTATCGTATACAACATCGCCCCTATCCGAATACATTGGCAGCCACATCTATCAGATGCTTGGTTTTGAAACCCACGAAACCAGATTAGGAAAAAGGAACGGAAAAGTTGTGGTTGCGTGTAAAGATTTCTGCGGACCGGGCGAAATTCTTTATGAAATGAAAACAATAAAAAATGCAGCAAATAAAAATCTTTCAGAAAAATTGGAGATGGAACTGTGCGATTCTGCAACGGGAGATGCGGTAAACCTGAAGGAAATCATGCTGCATATGGATTATAACCCGTTACTGCAAAAAGTACCCGAATGCAGAGAAAGATTCTGGGATATGTCCATTGTGGATATTTTTATAGAAAATAACGACAGAAATAGCGGCAATTGGGGGCTATTGGTTAATCAGGAAACAAACGAGATGAAACTTGCTCCGGTTTATGATAACGGCAATTCTTTTGAATCCAAAACAGATGACCTTCAATTACTCAAGAAAATTTATAAGAAAGATGTTAATGAATATACGGCATCAAGAACAGCGTTTTACTATAATGAACATATTCTGTCAGCGAAAAAATTTCTTAAACTTGATATGGAGGATTTGCGAGATGCTATTATTCGGATGGTTCCGGTAATAGAGCAAGAAATGCCGAATATTCAAAAATTCATTCAAGAGATTCCTTCATCTAAAGATGGATACGACATATGTAGTGATGTACGAAAACAAAGCTACATTTTAGGCATGGAATTTCGCTTAAATTCGCTACTTATTCCTGCATATAGAAAAATCTTAGAACACGAAAAACGGGATATTGAGGATTTCCTGCAGGACGCAAAAGAGAAAAGAGAAAATGCTTCTCCCTCCGTTTCCCGACCAAATATTTCACAAGAACACTAAGTTAAACACCGGAACGAGCTTCCGGTGTTTTTTATGCCCAAATCCACATCTTTCCATATACTTTTTCTTTCATAATAAAACTGTAAAGAGATAACTGGAACAAAAAATTTGTTCCGCCTACAAAAAGGAGAGAGCGTATGAGTAAGATCACAAAAATCGTAACTGTAGGAAAGGGAGAGGAAAAGGTCAAGGCGAATGAGGTGGCTGCTTTTTATAATGAGCAGCGTTCCCTTGGAAATCGTGTAAGTCGCGCATTTGTAAGCGCAGTTGGCAACGCGGTAAATGTTACCGTCTATGCCGATGAACTGGGCGACGACCCTTCGGATGTAAAGAAGGAATGCGCGATCATCAGAGTGGAGGCTGGTAATGAGAATGCTGGAGCTGCAGAAATCTCGAAGTTCTATAACGAACAGCAGGCTCTCGGAAATCGCACAAGTCGCGCCATCATGGTTCCGGTTGAAAGTGACATGGTATATGTAATTTTTGCCGATGTCGTTCCGGAAGATCCCGATGAGACCGAGGACGATTCTAAGGATGAAGACGAGACGGGTGAAAAGGCAGACAATAATGCTGCTGACACGCCCGCTAACGATTTCGAAGAGGACATGGACTATTTCGACTAAGACCAAAACGAGGAAGCCGCATTATGCGGCTTCTTTCTGTTGTGCAGAATGTCATGTTTTTACGAAAAATCTTTCATAATAAATATAGGAAATAAGGACTTGAGAGAAAATCGTTCTCAGGATCTATTAAGGAGGACGAAAAATGTCAGTATTACAGGAAGTATTAGCAAAACCGGAGAACCTGAAACATATCAAATCTTTGCAAATACATAGTGAAGATCTTTGGCCGCACAGCTACAGAGTGGCAGCGATGATGGAAGAAATATATCCGCACATGCTTTCGAATGAACTTTCCATGGAAGACGCCATAACAGGAGCACTGTTTCATGACATAGGAAAGATATTCGTTCCGGAAGAAATATTAGATAAAAAAGGGAAATTGACACAGGAGGAATTAAAGGAAATCAGAAAGCATCCCCTGGATGGAGCATTACTTCTGGCGGAGCGGTCCTTGGAAATAAGAAACATGGCGTTACTGCATCATGAAAAGGCAGACGGAAGCGGGTATCCGTATGGCTATCCGGAAGATTTTCTTCCATTATATTGCCGGGTACTGACGGTTTTGGATGTATATGACGCAATATCCACAAAAAGAGTTTACAAAGAGCCCTGCCATAACATCGAAGAAGTTATCTCAATGCTTCGAGATATACCCATTGTAACAAAGGCGGACCCTTTAGATAAGGCTATTGAACTAATTCGGAACGGAATAATAGTAATACCAAATGGCATTTAGATTTTCAGGCAGGAATTTTTTACCTGAAACAAAAAAGGAGGACGGAATCATTAAAAAGATATTAACGCTACTATTTATCTGTTGTGCCGCGTTTATGATGCTGCCAACAAAAGTAGAGGCGAAAATCATAGACACAACAATACTTGAAGAACATGAGGAAAACTCAAATATCACACAATATATTCCACTGGACATTTTGTCAGAAAATGCCACAAAACTTTTTACACCAGAGTTCACAGAACAGTTTTTGGAAATATGCAGGGAATACAACATAGACTATCTTCTTGTGATAGCGCTGATTGAAATGGAATCTGAATTTGACCCTGATGCAGTAAACGGAACGCATTATGGATTGTGTCAGATCTCTGGCAAGTGGCATTCGGAACGGGCAAAGGAACTCGGAGTTGATGATTTGTATGATCCTATAGGAAACGTCCTTGTAGGAGTTGATTATCTGAATGAGTTACTTGGTAAAGATAAGGGAGTGACTTATGCTCTCATGGCATACAGGCTCGGTGAGGGAGAAGCGAAAAACAAATACGCAGAAGGGAAAAGCATTCCCTATTCGGATAAAATTGAAGCACGCATGAAGGAACTGAAAAATGCATTATAAAATAAAATATAACGGAAAAAAGGGCAACTTCATTGTTGCCTTTTTCTTAGGAAAGCGGAGAAAAAACAATGCCGAAGAAACAATATAATATTTTGGATATATTTGAAAAATTTATCATAGCAATGTTTATTATTGCTCTGGTCAAAATCATATGCAATAACAATCCAGATAATGATTTTTGGTGGTTAGCGGCAACGGGAAGATGGATTGTTAAACATCGGGCAGTCCCTAAGATAAATCCCTTCACATGGCATGAAAATTTTGAAATTATCGTGCAGCAGTGGCTCCCCTGTGTACTCAATTACATTACATACCAAAAAGCCGGTATCGTTGGAGTTATCCTGTTTTCAGCCGCTATGTATATTTTAGCGGTATATTTGGCATGGAAATATATTTCCTGTTTCAGAGCTCCGAAATTAACAAAGAAATGCGCGCTGGGAATAGCAGCTTTGTACCTGCTTACAATAGCGACCACTAGACCTTCCATTGGTACAGTGTCAATACTTTTAGGCGAAATCATTCTATTAAAAAAGTTTGATGGTTCCAAAGACTGTAAATATCTTTTGGGACTGCCAATTTTATCATTTGTGTTAATTAACTGGCATGCGTCCCTTTGGTGGATGTCCATTATCTTTATTTTGCCTTACGCAGTACCGTCAATATATAAATTCAGGAAAGGAAAATTTAAAAATGCTCTGTTGGCAAGAATGCCGTATTTTACTTGCATTCTGGCAATGTTTTTAATGGCACTGATTAATCCAAATGGAATTAAGAGTATTATGTATCTTCCCTTATCCTATGGGGCTGCATCCTATGGAAACGTGATTATGGAAATGATATCTCCGAAAATGTTATCAATATGGGGTATCGTAATAATTGCGGTTCTAATTTTAACGGCATTATATCTTCATCGGGAAAAGGAACATAGCAATTTCCCGGCGGTCTATTTTGCGGTTGGATGTGCTGTTCTGGGTGCAAATAACCTCAGAAATCAATGGCTTTTAGGGCTGGGGATGATCCCTATAGTGCTGCTTTATTTTCAGAAGGATATAAAGCCTTTTATGATAAAAAAGCGGTTAAGCGTAATAATAAGCGTCTACCTTAGCTTAATTGTCATATATTTCGCGGCAACGGCAAATATAACGCTTAGTGCAGAAACGGACTCTACATATACGCCAGTTGCCGCTGCGGAATATTTGAATAATTATCAGGGAGAAATGAAAATTTATAACAGCTTCGACAATGGCGGTTATCTTGAATGGAGAGGGATCCCGGTATATCTTGACGCAAGACCCGAATTGTATGAAATGAAAATCAATACAAAGGAAAATATCTATTCGGAGTTTGTAAACGTGCATCTTAGTCTCACAGGCATCGGGCAATTAATTTCAAAATACCAGTTCACGCATGTTTTAGCTGAAACAGATTCTGTTGTCGACAGGGATATGTCCAGTAATGCAGATTATGAAGTCGTGGCTATAGGAAACGGGTATCGATTATATGAAAGAAAATAGCCTGCGCAGAAATTTGTCACAAAACAGGAACGTATTGTAAAATAGTATAGAGGGAAGTTTATGAGAAAGATCAAAACAAACGTAGAAGAACAACCTGATAAAACGCAGACAGCCTTTAATGTACGCCCCGTGAACTTAACCGATTACATTGGGCAGAAAAAAATAAAAGAAAATCTTAAAATAAGCATAGCAGCCGCGAAATTAAGAAAAGCTCCACTGGATCACTTTTTGTTCTCGGGCCCTCCGGGACTGGGAAAGACGAGCTTGGCAATGGTTATTGCAGGGGAAATGGAAGCAAAGATCAGAACAGTAAATGCCCCGGTTATTGAAAAGACCAAAGATATGGCTTCTATATTAGCAACACTGGAGGATGGCGATATCCTGTTTATTGATGAAATTCACCGTTTGCCTAAAAATGTTGAAGAGATGTTATATTCAGCGATGGAGGATAGGAAAATCGAAATCATAATCGGGGAAGCAGAGCAATCCAAGGTTATCACCATGCCGCTGGCTGCATTTACATTAATCGGAGCAACAACGAGAGAAGGGCTTTTATCAAAACCTCTTCTTGACAGATTTCCCAATAAGTACAGCTTCGATTATTATTCAGATGCGGAACTCGGGAGGATAGCATTCATGACTGCAACAAAATACAACACACCTGTTTCCGAGCATGTATCTTTGCTTATCGGAAAAGCAAGTCGAGGAACGCCCCGGGTAGCAGTTAATATTACAAAGCGTATTTCCGACTATATGGTCGCCAATGACACAGAACAGATGTCGGAATCCGAATTTTATGAAGTCCTGTCTATTATTGGAATTAGCAAAGAAGGCTTCTCGGAACGTGAAATCAAGTATATTGATATTTTAAGAAGCACTTATGAGAAAACGCAAAAACCAGTAGGGTTAAAAACTATCGCAGCGTTCATGGGAGAAACTACGGACACTATTGAGGAAACAATAGAACCCTATCTGTTGCAGAAGAAACTGATTGCACGAACGGCCACCGGAAGAATCCCTTTAGTAACAAAAAATAAGAAGGAGTAATGATGCATTTAACCACCGATAATTCAAGACACAAAAAAATATTGGAAAAGGCTGGTTTAACTTATCTTGAACAGCTTGCTCGTTTTTTACCCAAGAAATACTTGGATCATCGCTATGAGACCGGATTAAATCAGGAGAATTCCGGCGAATCCGTTGTGCTTGGAATATTAAAAAGCATCAAGGTGATTTACGACGGGAGAATGGTGAAGCTTACACGGGCGGTAGTTGTTGATAGAATAAGTGGGCAGCCGCTAACAATTATGTGGTTTAAAACAGATTATCCGTATAAATTATATAATGAGCACACAGGGAACCTGTTTTTGGTTTGCGGAAAAATTGCGCACAGCGATCAATGGGGCTTTCAGATAGTTTCACCTGATTGTTTCACTGACAAAGACATTCCCGGAAACATGGCTTTAATTCCGGTGTATAAAAAATACACGGGATTATCCGCTGATGCTTTTAACGGATACATCCAGAGAGCGACAACCGCGTTTCTCGATGAGTTTCCATGCCCCGATATAGGAAAACACGGTGTTGGAACCTTGAATGAAATCAGCAGAAAACTGCATTATCCATCAAGTGTAGAGGATATTCAGGACGCCTTAAAACAAATCACCTTGACGGATATGCTGTATTTCGCAACAAACATGAAACTGCGAAATGTAAGACAGGCAGGAACAGGTTTGCAAATACACATCAGAGAGATGTTGGATAAGGCAATCGAAAACCTCCCATACACATTAACCGATGATCAGGAAAAGGTCGTTAATGACATTACGGAAAGGCTCATCAATGGAGAAGTAATTAACGCATTGGTACAGGGAGATGTCTCCTGTGGAAAAACAATAACAGCTATACTCATGCTGTTGCTTGCTGCGGAAAATGGTTATCAATCAATTTTGCTGGCTCCTACCATTGTCCTCGCATCCCAACACTATGAAGATGTTAAGAAAATTGCAGAGCCGTTCGGTTTAAGAGTTGAGTTCTTGGAATCCAACATTTCAAAGAAAGATAAGACAAAAATTCTGGCGGATCTGGAAGCAGGAAACATTGATATTTTGGTTGGAACCCATGCGGCAACTATGCCGGATGTTCATTTTCATAACTTAGGACTTGTGGTAATTGATGAGGAACAGCGCTTTGGAGTAGAGCGGAGAGAGTGTTTGAAAACAAAAAGTAGTAACGAGATTGCCTATATTACTATGTCCGCTACTCCGATTCCCAGAACACTTGCTTCAACAATATACGGGGAAAACACGATGATTTTCACCATTCATTCCATGCCCTCCGGCAGGCAGCCCGTTACCACAACAAAAACAATGGATTACACACCTCCGGCAATTTTACTGGATGAAATCCGGGCAGGAAGACAGGCATATGTAATTTGTCCTCTGGTAGATTCGGACGATGATACACCTTGCCTGTCATGTCAGGAAACTGTAGAAACATATGAGGACTATCTGCACAAACATGGACTTACTTCTGCGACAGTAGGATGTTTGAATGGGCAGATGAAAGAAAAGGAAATGCTGGAAGTTTTGAATGATTTTATGAACAACAAAATCACCGTTCTGGTGTCGACAACCGTTGTTGAGGTGGGTGTCAATAATCCGAATGCCAGCGTCATAATTATTCAGGATGCAAACAGGTTCGGTTTATCCTCGCTGCATCAGCTCCGGGGTAGAGTACGGAGAGGATCCTATAAGCCGTATTGCTTTCTGATGGCGCATAATGCTGATACGAATCCGAGACTTGACGCCATGTGCAAGACGGAAGATGGGTTTGAATTATCAATGATGGATCTCGAAATTCGTAAGTCCGGGAATCTTTTGGGAAATGCGCAGTCAGGAAAAGACAGGTTTGTTCCACTAATTGAGAAGTATCCCGAAATGTACGAATATGCCAAAATCATTGCCATGGAACTAATAAAAAAGAATCAGGCAGAAGCGTTTGTGAAGTATATGTCGGAGCTCTATGGGTAAGTAGCTGGGCGAAAATTCCCAGCTACTTGTAAAATACGATAGATTATGGCATAATCAATCTATAACGCGAACATTTTTTGTTACTTGCCTTTCATGGAAAGGAGAAAAACAATTATGTATAATATTAATGAACATATTGTAAAGGAATTATATAACGAATATGGCGGGTCTGAACGAAAGAAAACTGTACAAATCACAGCTCTGGGGCGGGCATCTGTGGAATCCCTCCTATTTTGTGGCTACTGTAAGCGACCGGTCATTTAATC
>OIZV01000160.1_pt1 | contig 43615 bp, 38 predicted proteins | sample 1588681 | NCBI WGS metagenome assembly OIZV01 (sample SAMN03283281) | human gut metagenome | biome: human-associated habitat; material: feces | host: Homo sapiens | place: Peru | collected 2012 | reverse complement strand
CTTGAAGTTGGTGAGCATACCGCCGAGCCAACGGGCGTTGACATAAGGCATGCCGCAGCGCTCAGCCTCCTCGCGGATAGAATCCTGAGCCTGCTTCTTCGTGCCGACGAAAAGGATCTCCTTGCCGTCTGCGGCGATGTCGCGAACTGCCATGTAGGCGTCCTCAAGCTTCTTGACCGTCTTCTGAAGGTCGATGATGTAAATACCGTTGCGCTCCGTGAAAATATAGGGAGCCATTTTGGGGTTCCATCTTCTGGTCTGATGACCGAAGTGCACACCTGCTTCAAGCAGCTGCTTCATTGATACTACTGACATTTGTTTTTTCCTCCTTTGGTTTTTCCTCCGCGAAACAGGGCGGCCGCAACGGTGAAAATTCACCGCACCGGGCGGCATCCTAAAGCTTCGCGTGCGTAATGCTCAGATATTATATCACAGCGAGCGATAAAAATCAAGAGTTTTTTTATTCCTTTGAGCTTTTATCGGCAGGTTCTTTCCGCTCTTTTCTGCTGCCTCCGGCGGCTTTTACAAGCGCCCTGTTATAGAGCTTGTAAACTCCGCACTTCCAGCACAGAAGCATACCGGCTACCGCACCGACCGCCGCCTGAAGAAACTGGAAGGGCAGCTTCATAAGGGCGTATTCCGGGGTGCTGTAAATAAACGCTCTGCCGAGAGAATAGCCGACGACCATGATAACGGCGCCTATCGAGACGCCTATTCCGCTCGCGAGCACGGGATGCTTCTTGAGAACATAATGCGAAAAAACGGAGATGATAATCGCCTGGAGTCCGTGCGTCACCAGCGAGACGAACATCGGCGCCGGATAGAACAGCAGGTCGCCCAAAAATGCGCCGACTCCGCCGACTATGAATGCCGCGACGGGATCGAGTATTATCGCCGCGGTGCAGATGATTATATCGTTGAGATACAGATGTCCGCCCGGTACGGGAACGCCGAACGAGCTCATGGCGACGTTGAGCGCCATGAACATTGCCGTCAGGCACACCCACAGGGTGGTTCTTTTTGTGCTGCTTTTTGCTTTCATTTTGATATCCTCCTTGATTTTCTGTCAGGGATATTATACAATAGCACTGATAATATAAAATAGTCAGAAACGGAGAAAATAATATAATCAGATGAAATACACGGTTGATATGAACGACCGCCCGGTCTATTTACAGATTTACAGGCTGCTTCGGGCGGATATAGTCGGCGGGGCATTCGCTTACGGGAGCAGGCTTCCGTCAAAGCGTCTGCTCGCAGAGGAGCTCGGGGTGAGCACGGTGACGACGGAGCACGCATATGACCTGCTGTGCGAGGAGGGCTATGCTCAGGCGCGCGAGCGCAGCGGATATTTTGTGATATTCAAGCGGTCGGACGGCTTTGCCGCGTCGGGCGGAAAATCCTCCGAGCCGGCGCAGGAAAAGCACCTCGGGCACAGCAAGCCCGTTTTCCCAGTATCACTGCTCAGCAGGACTATGCGAAAGGTTATCGCGGACAGGGCGGACGAGATACTCGAACGCTCGCCGCACAAGGGACTCGTGGAGCTGCGCGATGCACTGCGGCAATATTTAGCGAGAAACCGAGGAATAAACGTTGATGCGGAGCAGATAGTGGTGGGCTCGGGCGCGGAGTATCTTTGCGGGCTGATAGTCGATCTGCTCGGCAGAGAGAAAACTTATGCCATAGAATCGCCGTCATATGAAAAGATAGAGCACGTGTATCGGGCGGCGGGAGTAAAATACGAACTTCTCCCCCTCTCCGACGACGGCATAGACGGCGCGGCGCTCAGCGGCAGCGGTGCGGATATCCTGCATACGACTCCGTATCGAAGCTTTCCGACGGGCGTTACGGCATCCGCCTCAAAACGATACGAATATATCTGCTGGGCCGAAAAAGGCGGCAGGTTTATTGTCGAATCGGACTACGACTCGGAATTTTCCGTCTCGCAAAAGCCCGCGGACACGCTTTTTGCTCTGTCCGAACAGGACAACGTTATATATCTGAACACGTTTTCAAAGACGATATCGCCCTCAATGCGCGTGGGATATATGGTTCTGCCGAAGAGACTCGTCAAAACATTTGAAGAGAGGCTCGGCTTCTACTCCTGCACCGTGCCGACATTCGAACAGCTGGTGCTGACCGAGCTTCTCAACAGCGGCGACTTCGAGCGGCACATAAACAGAGTCAGGCGAGCAAAGCGCAGGGAGCTCAACAAGACATAAAAAGCGGCGGAAAGGACTATCCCCTTCCGCCGTTTTTGTCGGTCTGTTATTTTTTTATTTTAAGCATCGCTCGCATGGCGTTGAGCACAGCGAGGATAAGCACTCCGACATCGCCGAAAACCGCTATCCACATATCCGCTATACCGAACGCGCTGAGAACAAGGATAATAACCTTGACCGCCAAAGCTATCCAGATGTTCTCGTTGACTATGCGCATAGTCTTTCTCGCTATTTTTATAGCCGTGGGGAGCTTCGAAATTTTGTCGTCCATGAGGACGATATCCGCGGATTCTATAGCGGCGTCGCTGCCCATAGCGCCCATGGCGATACCGACGTCGGCTCTTGTGAGCACGGGCGCATCGTTTATGCCGTCGCCGACGAACGCAACTTTATTGCCCTCTCCGAGCAGCTCTTCAACCCGCTCGACCTTCTGCGATGGAAGCAGTTTTGCATGGACCGCGCTGAGTCCGAGCTGCTCGCCGACTGCCTGAGCCACGCGCTCATTGTCGCCCGTCAGCATAACGGTATTCTTTATCCCGAGCTCCTTGAGCTTCGCTATCGCGGATGCCGAATCGGGCTTGAGCTCATCGTTGATAACTATATGACCGAGATACTGCGAGCCCTCGCTGATATGGATAACGGTGCCCGCCATATGGCAATCGTGCCACTCGGCGCCCGCCATATCCATGAGCTTGCCGTTGCCGACAAAGTAGGTCTTGCCGTCAATAACGGCCTCGAGTCCCATGCCCGCGTGCTCGGTTATCTTGCCTATGCGGCTCTTGTCTATATGACCCTTATGCGCCGCTACTATCGACTCGCCGACGGGATGAGTCGAATAGCTCTCCGCAGCGGCGGCAACATCGAGAAGATGCGCCTCGGTAATATTGTTCGGATGAATCGCGTTGACGGCGAAGGTTCCCTTGGTCAGCGTTCCGGTCTTGTCGAATACGACCGTATCTATCTTAGAGAGCGTCTCCATATAATTAGCGCCCTTTATAAGTATGCCTTCACGCGAGGCTCCTCCTATGCCGCCGAAGAATGACAGCGGAACGGACACGACCAGCGCGCACGGGCACGATACGACAAGGAAGGTAAGCGCACGCTCTATCCATATGCTCCAAAGGCTCCAGGTGCTCTGCGTTCCCATGAGCATGGTGACAAGCGGCGGCAAAACAGCCAGCACGACTGCGCCTATGACGACGCAGGGAGTGTACCAGCGCGAGAAGCGGGTAATAAAGTTCTCTGCTCTCGCCTTTTTCTCCGAGGAGTTTTCGACGAGCTCGAGGATTTTGGCAACCGTGCTCTCCTCGAAACGGCTCTGTGTCTTAACACGGATAACGCCCGAAAGATTGATGGTTCCGCTCGTTACCCTGTCGCCCACGGTTTTGTCGGCGGGCAGGCTTTCACCCGTCAGGGCGGCGGTGTTCACGGAGGTCGAACCGTCGATTATTTCACCGTCAAGCGGTATTTTCTCGCCGGGCTTTATAACTATCGTTTCGCCGAGCTCAACTTCTTCCGGCGACACGGTCTCTTCCTTGCCGTCGCGCACGACTACGGCATAGTCGGGGCGGATATCCATGAGCGCGGATATCGACTTGCGGCTCTTGCCCACGGCGATGCTCTGAAACAGCTCGCCTATCTGATAGAATATCATAACAGCCGAGGCCTCGCGGTAATCGCCTATGCCGAACGCGCCGACAGTTGCGAGCGCCATAAGAAAGTGCTCATCGAACACCTGTCCGTGAGCGATATTGCGTATAGCGTCCCACAGCACATCGTAGCCTATCACGAGATAGGGCGCAATGTAGAGCAGCAGCGCTTTCCAACCCTCTAAGCCTAAAATTTCATCCACTGCCCAGGCGACACCGGTCAGCACGACCGATACTATTATTCTTGCCAGCGTTTTCTTCTGCTTTCCCGTCATCGGGAACACCCCTCTTACTTAAGAATTATTTTGCAATCGGGTTCAACTTTCTTTGCGGTCTTGACTACCTTTTTGAGCACCTCGTCAAAGTCGCCGTCCGCGGCCTCGAGGGTCAGCTTCTGAGTGAAGAAGTTGACGCTCACGTGTTCAACGCCGTCCACCTTGGCGAGAGCCGCCTCCATCTTCGCCGCGCAGTTCGCGCAGTCAAGATCCTCAAGCTTAAATATTTTCTTCATTGTTCTCGGTCCTTTCTTCAATAAGATGTTCAAAACCTTTGGATATAATCGTTCTGACATGGTCGTCGGAAAGAAAATAATAAATTGTTTTGCCCTCGCGGCGGTTTGCGACAAGGTTCGCGTCCTTGAGGATTTTCAGCTGATGCGATATCGCCGACTGCGTCATACCGAGCAGCTCTGCAATGGCACAGACGCACATCTCCGACTCAAAGAGCGAAAACAGGATTTTAACGCGGGTCGTGTCGCCGAAGAGCCTGAACAGGTCGGACAGGTCGCAGAGCAGCTCGTCCGTCGGCAGCTCGTGTCTGACCATATCGAGCATCTTTTCGTGGTTATGTTCCATGTTTTTGTCCTCCGTTCATTTGAGCAGCAATTCATATGTTTGTTCGTTCATATGTCTTACTATTCACATGATAGCTCATTCATATATTATTGTCAACAGTTTTTTCAAAAAATTTTGCGGAAAAGCTCGAAAAATTCAAACGCCCCGTGCAACTGGGCACGGAGCGCAAACAAAAGGCAATATTCAGTCTTTTTTGCCTTCAATCAGACTGTTTTTGAAGTCGTCGCCGATAACGGCGAGGTTATCAATATGCATTTTACCGTTTTTAAACTTCAGGGTGAGCGAATCGGAATTGCGGGTCATCCGGACATAGTCGGAGGCGTTGAACCGCTTCTCCCTGCCGAACATAGTCGAATAGACATACTCCCCGTCCCCGACGGACACGACCTTCTGATTGAGGCAGCAGAGCATGGCGGCGCAGCCGAACAGCATACAGAGCAAGCCGGGAATCGCAAAGAAGAATCTCCCGACGGCGAGCATGGCAACGCCGACCCCCGCGCCGAAAATATAGACGACCAGCCCCAAAAAGAAGAGCCACCTCGGAATATACACGACGCAGTCGGAGTTTTTGGGCTCGCGGGCAATACGCACCGTAAAATACACAAGCAGAGCCGCCGAAACAACAGCGGCGATAACAGCATACATCATTCCGCCACTCCTTAGAAGACATTGAGGTTTTTGAGCACAAATACCATTGACACGACCCATGCGGCATCGACAGCATACGAAATGAGCGTCAGCGGCTTAGAGGACTGCACGCCCACGGCAACACCGACGATACGAAACGCGAAAAAGACAATTATCGCAACGGCGCTCGCAATGAGAACGCCGAGCATGACGGGCGAGCTGACCGAATCGGGCTTCGCGGCATCGATTATCTGAACAATAAAGAACGCAGCTGCGCAGACTATGTCGACAATCGCAGATATGTTTGTTATTTTAGGCAGAACTTTGTTTTTCATATTTACGAGACCCGAAGTCTCCCTCACTCCTTTGAATCGGTTACGGGAAAATTCTATCACATAAATGCGATTTAATCAACAGCGGGCAGAAAAAAGCGGCGGAATTTACCGCCGCGCATGATTAGCATACATTAATTATATTTAACTATATTCGCCTGTATCGGCTCTCCCCTACTAAACGAGGTAGCGTTTTCAAACGTGGTCTCACTTATCGACTCAAGCGCCTCGCGGGTCAAAAAGCCCTGGTGCGAGGTGATTATAACATTAGGAAAAGACAGAAGGCGAGCCGTGACGGAGGTTTCGAGAATATCGTCCTCGCGGTTTTCAAAGACATTGTGCGTCTCCTCCTCATACACATCGAGCCCGACGCCCATAAATTTATGCTGCCTTATACCTTTTATAAGATCGGGCGTGCTTATCAGCGCGCCGCGCGAGGTGTTAACAAGGATAACGCCGTCCTTCATCCGCTCTATCGCGTTGATATTTATCATATGATAGGTCTCCTCGGTCAGCGGGCAATGGAGGGATATCAGATCGCTTTCGCTGAGAAGTTCATCGAGTTCGACATATCGAACGAAGTCGAGCGAGGGGTTCCGATACTTATCATAGGCGATAACATTCATCCCTAGCCCGCGGCAGGCTCGCGCGAACGATGCGCCTATCTTTCCCGTGCCGACGACTCCCGCCGTCTTGCCGCAGAAGGTGACTCCCGTAAGACCCATGAGGCTGAAATTATTTTCGCGCACTTTTATATAAGCCTTGTGTATGCGGCGGTTGACGGCGAACGCGAGCGCGAGGGCATGCTCGGCTATTGCTTCCGGTGAATATCCCGGCACACGCATAACGGAGATGTCGTGCTCCTGCGCCGCCGGAAGATCGACATTGTTATATCCGGCGCAGCGCATGAGAATGAGCCTGACCCCGTTCTCGGCGAGGATATCCACCACCCGCCTGCCGACATCAGACGCGACGAACAGGCACACGGCGTCATAGCCTTTCGAGAGCGGCGCGGTGCGGTAAGAGATATCCGTCTTGAGATAGTCTATTTCAATGTCGGGATATTTGCCCGCAAGCTTCTCGAACGCCTCGCGGTCATACGGCTTTGTATCATAAAAAAGTATTTTCATAGAATGCGCCTCCGGCAGTTTTCTCTGAATAGTATCCGCCGCAAAGAAATGAATATTCGGGCTAAATGAGCACAATTTATCATAAAGAGTGAAAACAAAGGGAACAAAATGCAAAAAAGTCTTGACTTTTTCGAGCAAATATTATATGATAATCAAGCTGATTTGCAGATACAGCCTGCACAAAGCAAATACGATCCATTAGCTCAGTCGGTAGAGCACTTGACTTTTAATCAAGGTGTCCGGAGTTCGAATCTCCGATGGATCACCAAAGAGAAGTCTTGAAGTCGTTGTGTATCAACGGTTTCAAGGCTTTTTTCATTTCTATTTCAATGCACCCGATTCAGTCTCACATCTATTGTAAACCTACAAGGCGCTTTGTTGCATTTTCAAATTGCTTGACACTTGAATCGGAATCGCGTATACTGTGTATGTAGCCATCGGTGCGAAACAGCCGCTTGGGCAATTGTAGCCCAACTCGCTGGAGTAAGCCGGTGGCTTTTTTTTGCATTCATACAGTATATTCATGAGCTTGGCGACTGCCTTCTTGCTGTTTTTGACGCTGATGTTGTTTACTTCCTCGTCGGTGTACTTTTTTTCGGGCTGAGACTGCTCTTTCTGCTCCTCGGCGCCCTGCCCCTCCAAGGTTTCGACATTCTTTTTTTCTTTTGCCATTTTTTATTCTCCTTTTCTCAGTTAAGGTCAACTGTTCCCCTGTTTACGATACAGGCAAACGTTTTTTGGATATAAAAACAGCGCCTTGCATTTGACTGCAAAACGCTGTAATTATTGAGTTTGGTATGACAAAACCGCCTCACTTTACGCTTGGCGGTTAGTCGGCAATGTACCACTTGCAAACTTCGCAAACTTTATTTGCTTCATCTGCATCGAATTTGTACGGAAAAAAACTCGGTTCCAGTTCATCATTTCTAATTTCTTGTACCTCATAGCAATCGCCCCAAAAGATATCTCGCTTCTGCACGGTCCTTGAAGTGGAGTGGCTTTTTCATGTCACCGTACAATGCCATCTGTTTGTTTCCGCCAACCCCGATATCCGCATCATTGTCCTTTGCAAAAAATCCGTTCGGCGTTTCACTGTCATTGCGTCCGGCAAGCGGATTTGCATTGCTGAACACATTGAACTCAGCCGCAGTTTGATGATAAATTATCCTCGGTGTTCCGTCCTCGTTCACGACCTTGCTTGCAGATTCCGGTTCGTTTTCCCAGTCCCCGAACCACTCCTTAAAAGCTTCACTCTTTGTCTGAGAATCGGATTCATTTGTAGTATCTTTGAGCGAAAACTTTTTTGCATCATTCTGCGCTTTTTCGGATATACTGCTATTGACACTTGGCTCACTTTGTGTTACTCTCGTGTCAGAGGATGCGTGTTGTCTACTGAGTTGCACTTTAAGCGGCTGTTCGGTAAACGCATTCTCATTTTTTAATTCAAACTTTGTTGGTGTAAAATCAACAATATCGTACAGTACCATTTCCTTTCCCGATGTAAAGCCTACAATAACCTTTGCAGAATAATCGTTTTTTCCCACTCTAACGAGCACATCGCCCCTCGCAAACTCGGTAAAATTATCCTTTCTCTGATGCTTTAAATCCTCATTAACGTAATTAGTCGATGCTAATACAATTTCATTAAGATTACTTGATGCCTTGAATTTATCTTTATAAATCACGGCATCTTTTCTTTGGTAGTGTTGAGTGTTTTTTGAATTGGTGTACTCGTTTCTGGTTATCTTGTTCACCTTAATCAGCTTACCCTCAACAGGTATTCCATCAGAAAATTTAGTTCTGATAACATCCTTAACTTTCGCAACCCAGTCAGACTTATCTACACCTTTCAGAATATCATCTGCAATCACAACAACCGACTTATTCTTTGTAGTTTTACCTATGCTGTATTTTTTCTTTTCGTCCGCCATGTCGGTTGTTTTTCCTTGCGATTTGTTCTCCCTCGTCTGCTCCAGCGCAGACTTAAACAGGTCGCTGATGGTTTCAAGTGCCTCCTCATCTCCCTCAAGGGCTCTTATTTCCGGGCTCGTAAGCCCGAGATTTTTAAGAATTTCATTTATGCTCTCGATAAAGCCCTGTATCCAGCTTTGAATCTTCACCGCCAGACTGCGGTTCTCTCCGACAAGCTCCTTTATGGTCTGCTCATCAAACACATCAAACATGCACTCGGCAACGATTTCCGCCTCTATGTCCTCCTGTCCATAACCCTCATAGAGCTTTTCAAGCTCCTTCACTCTGCCCTCATAGTCATAGTTTTCGCTTTCTTTGAGCTTGCCTATGACATATTCGCGCAGCTCGCCTGCGGCCGTTGAGTTCCAGTCCTCGATATAATGATACAGTTCATGTCCGGCGGTTCTGAGATAAGCGTTTTCCTCAGCGTCGAGCGCGATTTTTATTCTGCCGGTCTTGGGATCGTACTCACCGTTCGCCATTCCGTCTGCAAGCGTATCGCACACTTCAACGACAAAGCCGTATTTTTTTGCAAGAGCCTCAAGAACATATACCGAGCCCGCCTGCTCCGCGTTGAGCTTTTTTGTATAGTTTCTCAGCAGACCGCCGTTCTTTTCTGCCCTCTTTTCCTCTTTCGCGCTGTAATGCTTCGGCGCATTATTTTTTTCATTAACGCCGGCATAATATGCCTGTCTGAGCTGACTTTCCTCAAGCCCTGCGTATTTGTTTGCATTCGACTGCAAAACGCTGTCAAAGTCCTGCCCGAGCTGACCGGCGCGGCGGAAGTCAAGAAACGCATTCATATATTCGCTTGCCGAATCGCCCTGCTTATATCCTGAAATAAAGGCCCGTGCCGTGTCGGTGCTGTCAAAGCCCTGTGCGACATTGTAAAGAGCTTCGGTCTCGCGGCTGTCAAACCGCACATCGCTCAGCGCAACGCTGTCCCCGTCCTGCGTTCTGACATACATCTGCGCCCGGTTTCCGTCATTTTCAATGCGGTCTATGCCGTTGATTGTTACGCTCTGTCCGTCAACATTTGCGGAAACAGGGTTGACATAACTTTTTTTCTGTGATATATTGTTGCTGTCGAATGCAGTGTCTGTCGGACGACTTTCTTTTTGATTGCCTGTCTGATATCCTGCATTCGGCGTTTTTTTATATTTCCGGCTTTAAATCGCAGTTTTTCCGCTGTCTTAAATTTTTTTGAAAAAAGTGTTGACAACGGGATTTTTCGTGCTATGATATAGGTGTGCTATGACAGATAGCACACCTATTCTTATTTTGTGCAAACGGTGCACACGAATCACGAAGAAAGGAGAATCGCTGTGGTCTTAATCGACAAGCAGAGCCGCGTGCCGGCATACGAGCAGATAAGAAACCAACTGCTGACGCTTATACTTATCGGCTCGTTCGCTCCGCACTCACAGCTGCCGTCTATACGGTCCATTGCCGCCGACGCCGGTGTGAACATAAACACGGTAAAAAAGGCATTCTCCGACCTTGAATCCTACGGCGCTATCTATACCGTGCCCGGAAAGGGAAGCTTCGTCAGCGAAAAGGCTTTCAAGAGCGACACGGTACACGATACGGCGGTTTCCGAAATTTCGGACGCCATTTCGGCGGCGCGCGCCAAGGGACTCAAAAAACAGGAAATCATCGACATACTCAACGAAATCTACACTCAGGAGGAAGAATCATGATCGAAGTAATCGGCGTTACAAAACGGTTCCAGGACTTCACCGCCATTCAGAACCTGTCGCTGAAGGTCGAAAAGTCGTCAATATACGGGCTTGTCGGCTACAACGGCGCGGGTAAAACGACTCTTCTCAAGACGGTCTCCGGAGTTTACCGGGCGGACGAGGGCGAGGTCAAAATATTCGGCGAGAATGTTTTTGACAACGCAAAGGTTAAGCAAAGACTCTTCTATGTCCCCGACGACCTCTATTTCGAGCCCAACGCGACAATAGAGAGCATGGGCAAATTCTATGCGGGCTACTATCCCCGCTTCAGCTTCGAAACCATGCACAAGCTCTCAAAGGTATTCGGACTCGACACAAAGAAGAACATACGCGGCTTTTCAAAGGGAATGCAGAGACAGGCCGAGATAATTCTCGGAATGTCCACCATGCCCGAGGTTATCCTGCTCGACGAGAGCTTCGACGGACTCGACCCGGCAAAGAGGAATCTTATTAAGAACCTCCTGCTCGAATACATGGCCGAAGAGGAATGCTCCGTCATAATCTCCTCTCACAATCTCCACGACCTCGCCGATATGTGCGACCACATTGCGCTGATAAACGGCAAGAGCATAGTCATGGACTGCTCGGTTGACGATATCAGCGGCTCGCGCTGCAAGTTCAGACTGGTCTTTGACCGCGACCTCGAAGAGAGCGATTTCAAGGATCTCGACATCAGGCACTTCTCGAAGGACGGAAAGATAATCACCCTGAGCGCCAACGGCGACATGGATGAAAACGAGAAGAAGCTTCAAAATATGAATCCGCTGATGATCGAAAAGTTCCCGCTCACGCTCGAAGAAATCTTCCTCGAGGAGATGGAGGGCAGCGACTACGACTTCAAGGACATCTTCGGCAAGCCCGAAGAGAAGAAATGAGGTGTCACAGATGAAGAAATATAAGAACACATTCCGTTTCTCCGTCGCTCACGCGATAAAGAAAAACTTCATTCTCCCCCTTGCAACATTTGTGCTCAGCATGATTTTTTATCTCACCGGCTTCTGCTGGGATGTATTGAGCGAAGCAAAGAACAAGGCCGCTATCACCGGTCAGGACGTTATGAAGTTAATGCGCGAAGCGTACGAGGTCTTTATCTTCGATTCGGAGCGCGCGGCATATGAACCGCTCATTTCGTTCTATCCCGCTCTGCTCGTTGTGATATCGCTGTTAGTCGGCGTTTTGCTCTTCAGATTCGTTACCAACAAAAAGACCGTCAACGTCTATTACAGCCTCGGCATTAAGCGCGCCGATCTCTACACAGCGCGTCTGGTTGCAGGCATAATTATGATGCTCGCGGCAACACTCATCCCGCTCGCAGTATCGCTCGGAATCAACCTCCACTTTTTCGGCTCGTCCGCCATGCTTTGGAGAACCTTCCTGCTCTACGCCGTGCACTGCACGATATCCGTGCTCGCCGGTCTCACTATAGCGGCGGCTGTCTCGAGCTGCGTGGGCACCGTTATTGAGTCGATAGGCTTTTCAGCAGTTCTCGCGGCGTTCCCGAGCGTTGTGACAATGTGCGTCAACTCCAGCGTTCCCGCAATCCTCAACGGCGCTCCCTCCAAAACCTACTACGGCATATATCCCGTCGCTTCGAGCTTCAGCGAGAACTATCTGGATATGACAAACAGCACCCTGTTCGGCCGCGCTATCGCCCATATAAATCTGCTTCTTCTCAACAGAAGCGCCTACATCAATTCCGCAACCGTCGGGGCTATGACCAAAGAGGCCGCAAAAAAATGGGTTGCTCCCTCTCTGACTCCCTATATTCTCTGGGCAGTTCTCATCGCCGCATTCTTCGTGTTCGGACTTTTCATGTTCAAGCGCAGAAAGGCCGAGATTTGCGGCTTCCCCGGCAGAAGCGCTGTTCTCAACTTCGTGCTCTGCATGATTGCCTCTTTCGGAGCCGCTTCGCTGATAATATATTTTATAGCATACACATCGCAGATAAGCAGATGGATAATGATAGCCCTGGTAATCGTCGCAGCTTTCCTGGTATTTGTTATACTCGATGTCATTCTCCATTTGAGCTTCAAGGTTCTCAAAAAGGACTGGAAGATAGGTCTTGTCCACGTCGGCCTCATGGCAGCGTTCCTGCTCTCGCTCTACACCGGCTTCTTCGGCTACAGCAACCGCGTGCCCGATGTTCAGTCCATTGAGAGTGCATCCATCTCCGCGCCCAACGCACTGATGGGCAGCTACAAGCTCGGCAACGGACTCCATTCCGGATATAACAGCAACCTTTACTTCGGCGAGGACGGACTCAAGGACTACTACTATGTCGGCAACCGTTCGAACTCACTCGTTGAGGACTTCAAGGACAAAGATGACATAAATACTGTCCGCGAAATCCACAAGGCCATGATAAAAGCAGGAAACATCAACGAAATGAACTGCGACCCTGATGACTACTCGAAGAGAGTCACGAGCCAGAAGGTTATCATAAAATACAAGCTCAAGAACGGACGCGAGCTTGTCAGAGTTTATAACTATGTTCCGCTGACAGACTATCCCACACTTTATACCCTTGAGGATACCAAGAACTGGAACAGCAAAATCAAGAACGAGATGCTCAACATCGACGCAAAGAGCATGATACCGATACTTTTCTCCGCTCAGATGGACAAGAGAACCGCTGTTGACGAGGAGCTGACCGCAGGTCTTGCGCGCGCGATATATAATGATATCAGCACGCTGAGCTCCGACAAGCTCCTGACAAGCAACGCGAAATATCTCGGCTCGGTTGCGTTCTATGTTTCTCGTCAAAACACACAGGATGAGGCGTACTACGGAAGCGCCACTACCGTAACAGAGGCTATGCCGGAACCGGGTATTGAGGAAGATCTTGATATGTCAAGGCAGGATAAGGTCAACGAGCTTTCGGCGCACGGAGAGTCGAGCGGACATTATATCTCACTCGGCGACTACTCAACAGTTCCGATAACCTCGGAGATGACGAACACTATAAGCTTCCTCAAGGAGCACGGACTCTACGAGAAGCTCACAGACGAGTCCCCGATAGTCAGCGTCAGAGTTAAGGACATGGGTCACTCGACCGACTCCGTGAATACAAGATACGGATACGGCTATTGTAGCCCGATATTCAACGCCTTCTGGGATGACGGAAAATCAAAGGCAGTTTCAAAGACGGATTCCACCGGCTACACCTATCAGGTGAGCAACTACAACAGCGGCGATTTCATGCCGAAGGATGCCGTAACCATAACAAACAAGACTATTGTCGAAAAGCTCGCCGCCAACGCCTATGGCTACCGCTTCGACCTCACGGGCGGATACCTTGTTGAGTTCAAGCGCGAAAACGGCGCTCTTACGATAATGTATGTTCCGAAAGGACGCATCGAGCTGAATCTCGGCACGGGCAAATAAAATCAAATCGGCGGCTGCGCTGAAACGGTGCGGCCGCCGAACTGAGCAGCATCGGAGGGAGAAAGGGTGAACAGAACAAAAAACGGCTTTAAAAATCCGTTCGGCTTCACGGTCGCACACGCGATGAGAAAGAACTTTGCTTTTCCGCTCGCGGTCTTTGTCATGAGCTTGGCGCTCTACCTCAGAAGCTTTTTCGGCAGCGACAAGATAAAACAGCTTACGGCGCTGAAGAGCGGCGGCTCGGCAACGTTGGAGCTTCTGCGCGGATCCGGAAAGTTCCTGATAATCGCCGACGGAAACGGCTCCGCAGTGTCCGATATTTTTGACTTTTGGTTCTATTTCTATACTGCGGTGCTCGTCATTCTCTCGGCGGCGCTGGGCATAATGCTTTTCAGATTCGTCTCAAGCAGGGCGAAGAACAACATATATTTCAGCCTCGGCATCAGCCGCGCGGGTCTGTTTTCGGCGCACTGGCTGGCGGGAGCGGTCATGCTCGAAGCGGCCGTGCTTCTCCCGCTCGCCTTTTCGGCAATGCTGAACCTTATCTACTTCGGCTCGTCCGTCATGCTCTGGCGCACGCTGCTGTTTTACGCCGTTCACATGACCGTGACGGCGCTTGCGGGATTCTCTGTTGCGGCGGCAGTCTCCGTCTGCGTGGGAACCGCAGGCGAATCGGTACTGTTCTCGCTCGCATTCATAGCGTTTCCGAGCGCTGCTGTATATTTTCTCAATAACACTGTACCGAAGCTGCTCTTCGGCGCGCCTCACAATTCAAACTACGCACTCTATCCGTCGGCGAGTCACAACCAGGATATCAGCATGGCCCTCTCCCCTTTCGGGCGCGTGCTGTCGCGTCTAAATCTGCTCTCGCTCAACAACGACGTATTCATCCGCTCGGGCTCGTTGGTCTCGGCCGACGGGTTCTCTAAAATCACCGCAGACGAGCTGAGAAGCTGGAGCGTGCCGTCTCTTGAGCCCTATATACTCTGGGCGATACTGACCGCCCTGCTGTTCGTTTTCGGGCTTTTGATGCTAAAGCGCAGGAAGGTGGAGATATGCGGCTTCAGCGGCAGGAGCAAGGCTTTAAACTTTTTGCTGACCGCCATGCTCTCTGTTTCCGCAGGCTCGACTATCGTCGCCGTTAATTTTTATTTTTCGCAAATCACCGACAAGCAATATCTTATAACGGGCATAACAACCGTGCTTTTGAGCGCTGTTATATTCGTGGTTTTCGATATTATGCTCAATCTCAGCTTTAAGGCACTCAAAAAGGATTGGAAATACGGGCTTGTCCATGTGGCTCTCGCGGTCGCCGTTATGCTCTCGCTCTACACCGGGTTCTTCGGTTACAGCAGCCGCGTGCCTGATACCGACAGCATCGAGAGCGCATCGGTATCCGCTCCGGACATACTTCTCGGAAGCTACCGCACAAGAGCAGACGAGCTCAAATTCAATACAAACTCCGGCTACTATCTCGCCTTCGACAAGGACGGAAACCCGGTTGGCATAAACAGCGGCTGCTACTATCGCAGCAACGCCGACGAAAGGCGCATAATTATCGACGGATTCAAAAGCGAAAGCGACATTAACGCCGTGCGCGAGCTGCACAAAAGGCTCATCGCCTCGGGCAGAAAGGTTGTTTCAAGCAGCGAGGATTATTCCGAGAGAGCCGTGCGCAGCACTGTTATTATAAAATACAAGCTCAAGAACGGGCGCGAGATAATAAGAGAATATCAGACAGTCGGGCTCGGCGACTATCTCTCGCTCTATTCAATAGAGAACACCGAGAACTGGAACAACAAAATCAAAAATGAGCTGCTGAACATAGACAGCGAAAAAGTATTCCCCGTTCTCTTCTCGGGACAGATGGACAAAAAGACCGTCGTTGACCAAAAATTTACACGCGGACTCGCCCGCGCGATATATGAGGACATAACCGCTCTGGGCGCAGACAGAATTCTCTGCTCCGACTCAAAGTGGCTCGGCGCGGCGGCTCTGTACCGCGACATAGCGTCGGACGGAGTCAAAACCGTGACGGCAGCCCAAGCCTACTCGCCCGACACAGGCGACGAAGATGTCGAAACGCCCGAGGATGCAATAAACAACGCCTGGAAAGCCGGCAACTACGGCGAGATGATGACCAACGGCTCGGAATACGGAGATTTCGGCAAGTTCAAATCCGTTATTCCGATAACCGAGGAAATGACAAACACCGTCGAATATCTCAAAGCCCACGGGCTCTATGACCTGCTCGTTGACGAATCGCCTACAGTCGCCGTCAGAGTGGCGGACATAGGAAAACTCACCGTCGACGCGCTTGAATACACCACGCCGATATTCAACGCTTTCTGGGACAACGGCAAATCAAAGCCGGAAACCGACCGCGAGACAGGAGAACAGATAAGCACATACACGAGCGGCGACTACATGCCGAAAAATTCAAGGGAATTCACCGACGGCGCAACGATAAACACACTCGCCGAAAATGCCTACGGCTACAGATTCGACCTCACGGGCGGATATGTTGCCGAGTTCAGACGTGCCAACGGCTGCAGAACGATAATGTATATCCCGAAAGGGCGCGTCGAGCTGAATATTGATTAAAAGCCAATCCCTATAAGCACACATAGCCCCGGGCTCAGCGTAAAAGCATTGAGCCCGGGGCGGTTTTTATATGCATGAAAAAATGCGACCCCGAAGGATCGCATAAGTTCAGCTTTTAGATATTGCCCGTCCGATTCCGATACCTGATATTAAAGGAAGAGGAGAAGCAGCGTTGCAACGAGTGCAAGAACGAAGAAGGAGATAGCGATAATCTTCGTGATGAGCACCAGCTTAGACTCCATAGTCCTGCTCTTGTTCTTGCCGAAGAAAGTCTCTGCGCCGCCTGCGATAGCGCCGGAAAGACCTGCGGACTTGCCCTCCTGAAGAAGGACGAGAACAATAATTGCGACCGAAAGAAGAAGAAGGATTATACCCAATATAATCTCATGTACTGCCATGAAGTTAACCTCCAAACATAAATTGCTAAAATATTTTAGCATATACTTTAATATATTTCAATAGTTTTTATAAAAAGTTTTGCAATATGCGTAAAATTCCTTTGTTCGGATGTATTATCCCGCAGAGAAAGCGCAAACTACTCTCAGCGGTAAGAGTCCGAAGTTAATGCGTTTGCAGGGCTTTTCCCGCCGACCGTTTTGCGGGGAAGCCTTGCAGACGGTCTTTTTTATATTTCCAATTCGAGCTGCTCGCCCTTGTCCTCGGCGCTGAGCAATGCACCTGCGGCGGGCAGATTCTTTGTCTTATATCTGTACGCCTTGGCGAACTCGCCCTCTCTGTACTCGCGGACGGTCATAACTTTCTGACCCTTTTTGAGGCTCATCACGCCGACTCCCTGCGTGTCCTTGGTAGTCTTGGGCGATATGGCTCCCGTGTTTATCAGAAGATGTCTGCCGGCGGAGGAAACTATGACAAGCTCCGTATCTTTTTCGATATGAAACATTGCCGCGGCGGGTGACTTGTCCGAATAGGCCTTTATGAGCTTCTTGCGGTTAGTCTTTGTCTGATACACGGAGAGCTCGACCTTGGCAGCCTTTCCGTTTTCGAAGAAGAAGAGCATATAGCCCGAATAGTCGGACGTGACCGTCATATAGACTGCAGTCTCGCCCTCGTCCATGCCGAGCGTGCTCGCCACATAGTCGCCGAGTGCGCTCGCCTTAGTCTCCTTGAAGTCGTTGACACGCGCCTTGTAGACCTGACAGCGGTTCGTGAAGAACAGCAGCTCTTTTGAGTTATCCGTGACGACTGTCTGAGCGAGCTCGTCGCCGTCTTTGAACTTCTGCTCGCTGCTCATGCGCAGAGACTGCGGGGTTATCTTCTTGAAATAGCCCTCCTTCGAGAAGAAGAGAGTCACGGGATAATCGGGTATCTGTTCCTCCTCTTCCTCATCCTCGATGTCGGAGGCGTAGATAATCTCCGTCCTTCTCGGCTTGCCGTATTTCTTTATGACATCCTCAAGCTCGTTTATGATTATCTTGCCCACTCTGCCGCGCTTTGCGAGGATATCCTCGAGGTCGGCAACAAGCTTTTCGAGCTCCTCAATGTCCTGAGTGCGCTTTAAGATATATTCGCGGTTGAGGTGGCGAAGCTTTATCTCCGCGACAAATTCTGCCTGAATGCGGTCGATTCCGAAGCCTATCATAAGGTTCGGGACGACCTCCGCCTCCTCCTCGGTGTTGCGGACTATCTTTATCGCCTTGTCGATATCGAGAAGTATTTTTTCAAGTCCGCGGAGCAGATGCAGCTTGTCCTTGGCCTTTTTGAGCTCAAAATATGTCCTGCGTCTGACGCACTCCATGCGGAACGCTATCCACTCCTCGAGCAGCTCCTTGACGCCCATGACGCGGGGTGAGCCCGCTATCAGGACGTTGAAGTTGCAGGCGAAGGAATCCGAGAGCGGCGTGAGCCTGTAAAGCTTCTGCATGAGCTTGTCGGGGTCAGTTCCCCTTTTGAGGTCTATCGTTATTTTAAGGCCGCTTCTGTCCGTCTCGTCGCGGATATCGCTTATCTCTTTTATCGCGCCCGCCTTGACCCTGTCAATAACCTTTTCGATTATCGACTCGCTCGTTGCGGTTGAGGTCATCGGAATCTCGGTTATATCAATGCAGTTGTTCGATTTGTCGTAGGCGTATTTTGCGTAGAGCTTGAACGAGCCGCGCCCCGTGCGGTAAATCTCCTCTATCTTCGCGCGGTCATAGAGAATCTTCGCGCCGCCCGCAAAATCGGGCGCCTTGAGGGTATCCGCCACGCAGTGATCGGGGTTTCTTATGAGCTCTATAGTCGTACGGCAGACCTCTTCGAGGTTAAACGAGCAGATGGAGCTAGCCATGCCGACGGCTATACCCGTATTGTTGTTGACGAGCACGCTCGGGAAAGTGACCGGCAGAAGCGTCGGCTCTTTCATGGTGTTGTCGTAGTTATCGACAAAATCGACCGTATCCTTGTCAATATCTCTGAAGAGCTCCGCGCTTATCGGATCAAGCTTTGCCTCAGTGTATCTCGAAGCCGCCCACATCATATCGCGCGAATACGCCTTACCGAAGTTACCCTTTGAATCTACATACGGGTGCAGCAGCGCTTCATACCCGCGCGAGAGCCTGACCATAGTCTCATATATGGCGGCGTCGCCGTGGGGGTTCAGCTGCATGGTGCGTCCGACGATATTCGCCGACTTTGAGCGCGCGCCCGTGAGCAGACCCATTTTGTACATGGTGTAGAGTATTTTTCTGTGCGAGGGCTTGAAGCCGTCTATCTCCGGGATGGCACGGGACATAATGACGCTCATCGCATATGGGAAATTGTTGGTTTCAATCGTTTGGGTTATCGGCTGCTCGACAACTTCGCCCGCGCCGATAATATGAACTCCGCTCTTGAGCGGATCTATCTCATTTTTCGGGGGTTCTTTTTTGCCTCTTTTTCCCGCCATTTATATCAAAATCCTTTCAATAGTTAAGCTTACGAAACATCCGCCATATCTATATATGCCGCGCCGTCGCGTGCGATATGCTCTTTTCTGCCGGCGAGATTGTCTCCGAGCCAGAGGTCAAACATCTCCGCTGTCTGCTGAGCGTCGGTCGGGTCAACGCGGATAAGTCGGCGGGTTGCGGGATTCATCGTAGTCAGCGACATCATGTCCGCATCGTTTTCGCCGAGTCCCTTGGAGCGCTGTATGGTGAATTTGGCATTTTCAAGCTGAGAGAGGATATCCTGCTTCTCCTGCTCGTTATACGCAAACCACGTCTCGTCCTTCGAGTTTATCTCATAGAGCGGCGACTCCGCGATATAGACCTTGCCGTTTTCGATAAGCTTTGGCATAAGGCGGTAAATCATGGCGAGAATGAGCGTGCGTATCTGGAATCCGTCAACATCGGCATCGGTGCAGATTATGACCTTGTTCCAGCGCAGCTGGTCGATATTAAAGGCAACCATATCCTTCATCGCCTTCGATTTTGTCTCGACTCCGCAGCCGAGAACCTTTATCAAGTCGGTTATGATATCGTTTGCAAATATTTTGTTGTACTCCGCCTTGAGGCAGTTGAGTATCTTTCCGCGCACGGGGATTATCGCCTGGAACGACGAGTCGCGTGCCTGCTTACAGGCGCCGAGAGCCGAGTCGCCCTCCACTATGAACAGCTCGCGCTCAGCCACATCCTTGCTGCGGCAATCGACGAATTTCTGCACGCGGCTGCCCATATCGTTGCTCGACTGGAGCTTGCTCTTTATGTTGAGCTTCGTTGTCTCCGCGCGGATACGTGCGCGCATATTGACGAGCACCTGATCGCATATCTTGTCCGCGTCAAGCTTGTTTTCGATAAAATATATCTCAAGCTGATGCTTGAAGAACTCGGTCGTCGCCTCCTGAATGAACTTGTTGGTGACGGATTTCTTCGTCTGGTTCTCATAGGCGGCTACGGTCGAGAACGACGAGACGATGAGCACGAGGCAGTCCTCGACATCCTGGAAGTTTATCTTCGAGTCGGACTTGAGGTATTTTCCGTTCTTTTTTATATATGCGTCTATCTGCGACACAAACGCGGAGCGCACGGCCTTATCGGGTGCGCCGCCGTATTCGAGGTAGCTCGAGTTATGATAATACTCCTTGAGCTGGACCTTATTTGAGAAGCAGAGCGCGGCGTTTATTTTAAGCTTATATTCGGGCTGATCCGCTCTGTCGCGTCCTACTCGCTCGCCGCTCCAGGTGCAGACAGAAGAAATGGCGTTGTTGCCGACGACCTCCTTGAGGTGATCGGTTATGCCGTTTTCGTAGAAATACTCGAACGTTTCAAACTTCGAGCCGTTCTGATTTCTGAGCACGAACTTGATGCCCGCGTTGACTATCGACTGGCGGCGCATCATATCCTGAAAATACTCGAGGGGTATGTCTATATCGGTGAACACCTTGAGGTCGGGGCGCCACTTTATGCGCGTGCCGGTGTCCTTTTTGCCGTAGGGCTCTTTTATCATATCGCCGACCGGCTCGCCGTTTTTGAACTGCAGATGATAGCAATAGCCGTTCGAATGAACCTCCGCCTCCATATACTCCGAGGCATACTGCGTGGCGCAAAGGCCGAGTCCGTTTGTGCCGAGCGAATACTCGTAGCTTCCGCCGTCGTTGGTGTTATACTTTCCGCCTGCATAGAGCTCGCAGAACAGGAGCTTCCAGTTATACTCGTTCTCCCTGCGGTTGAACTCAACGGGTATACCGCGCCCGTAATCCTGAACCTCTATGGACTTATCCTCGAAGCGGGTGACGGTAATCGTGTTGCCGAAGCCCTCGCGCGCCTCGTCAACGGAGTTTGAAATTATTTCAAACACCGAGTGCTCGCAGCCCTCGATACCGTTCGAGCCGAAAATAACCGACGGTTTTTTCCGCACCCTGTCGGCGCCTTTGAGCATTTCAATGCTGTCGTCGCCGTATTCTTCTCTCTTTTTGACTTTTGCCATTGAGTTATCCCCCGACTGATTGTTACGCATATTTTGTATCATACATATTTAATTATACACCATATATTGGCTTTTTGTCAATGACAGCGGGGTTAGCGACAAAAAAAGAGCCGTCGTCTGACGGCTCACGGCAAGCTTGATTTTCGGTTTGTTATGCTTCGCGTTTATACTCTTGAGACCAGATGACTTTCCCGTCGGTACCAACAACTTCAAACAGTATTGAATCAACGCTGCTGAACCGGGACATCTTAAAGATTGTATTACTACTAAACCTTGAAATATTTTGTATTCCGGGTAAAAGCTTTTTATTATCTGTAGTATAACATACAGTTATTTTCTTTCCTTCCGCTGAAACCTTTGGGGTAATTTTTGTTCCGTCGGGCAAAGTAAAACTCAGTTCCGAAGCAAGATATTCTAAATCTTCTTCGGTGATTTTCTTTTCAGCCATTGTTGTCTGAGGCTCTGTCTTTTTAGGCTCTGTGACTTTTTCCGTTTTCTTTTCAGTCGGCTTTTCCGTATTTGCGGAAGCTTTTTCAGTCTGCTTTTCGGTAGGCCGAGCGCCCGTCGTTTCTTTTTCGGATGCGGGCTTCGAACTTTTATCCTCGTCTGCCGCCGCTTCGGTTTCGTCTCCTGCCGACGCTCCCGCCTGCTCGGACGCTCCGTCGGATGTGCTTTCGTCCTTACCGTCGTCCTTCTTGCCACAAGCAACCGCCGTCAGGCATACTACAAGTGCCAAAAGCAGTGCTGCAATTCTCGCCAACAGTTTTTTCTGATTTTTCATGGTTTTTTTCCTCCGTTTTATTATTTCGGCAGCACCGCAAGCGGTCATGCCGTAATGTATACTTGAGGTTTATTGAGTCAGCAGAAACTTTCTAAATCCAGTATACTCCACGGAGTGAAAAATTCAAGCCACTTTGTATAATTGACAGGTTTCGAGGATAAATAACCGTCTTTTATTCCGCAAAAGCAAATTGTGCGGGCAGCAGTACCAAAGCAGAACAAAAAAGCCGTGCAAACAATAAGCCTGCACGGTCTGTCCTGAAAATTTATGCCTTTTTCTTTCTCTTAAACAGGTTGGCGGGGAGCTGAGCCAAGACTATTGCGACGAACATCACGATACAGCCGCAGAGCTCTCTCGCAGACATCTTCTGATCTATCAGCACCCACGCGAATATGACGGCGAACACCGACTCGAGGCAGAGCAGCAGCGACGCCACCGTGGGATCGGAATCGCGCTGACCGAGAGTTTGGAACGTAAACGCCACTCCGCAGGACATAATGCCGGTATAGAGTATATACGGTGCGGCTTTCATTATGGCGTGGATATCCGGCTTCTCAAAGATAAACATAAGTATAACGGAAATCGTGCCCGAGACGAGGAACTGCGCGCATGAGAGCTTCACTCCGTCGACGATAGCCGAGTATTTGTCGATAACGAGAATATGTATCGCAAAGCCGAGTGAGCACGCGAGGGCGAGCATTTCGCCCTTACCGAACGTGGCCTTGCCGCCCGCGCAGAGCAGATAGAGACCGCCGACTCCGAGGAAAACGCCTATCCAAACGGGCAGACTGACGCGCTTTTTGAAGAACACGAGGCTTATTATCGGCACTAAGAGCATATAGAGCGCGGTTATGAAGCCGACCTTTCCGACCGTCGTATAGCCGAACGCCGCCTGCTGGAGATTGCTCGCCACGCAGAGCACCGTTCCGCAGACGAGTCCGCCGACTGTAAGATTTTTTCTGTCCTCTTTCTTCTGCTCGGGCGTTTTCTGTGCGGCTGCGCCGAGCTTTTTGTTCTTCGCCCTCTGCGCGCCCGACATTATCGCAATAACGGGCAGGAGCACTATTCCGCCTATCACCATTCTTATGCCGTTGAAGGTCAGAGTTCCGATTACTTCTATGCCCTCGCTCTGAGCCACAAACGACAGACCCCATATAACGGCGGCAAGAATGAGAAATATGCCGCCTTTAAGCTGTCCTTTTTTCGTTGTTATCACTCCACTGAATTTTTCCGAAATATGATAGCACAAAGGCGCGTCATAAAATTCGGATTTTGGAACAAAGTATAATTTCAAGAATATTTTCGGTTTACTTCTCCGCAAGCGGAAGTATTCCGCCGATATCGGTCAGAGGAAAATGCCCCGTTTCTTCCGCGCTCACACCGAACGACAACAGAAAGGCTCTTATTCTGTCTGCGTCCCCATGCGACGAGAGATCGCCGTTAAAGAGCATAATATCCGGCGCAATAAGCCCGCAGCAGCCGCCGATGAAGCCGTATTCGCGCCCCGGCAGAAGAACGTCGCCCTTTGAGACGAGAAGAACCTCAAGGCCGTTTTTTTCGGCGGCGGAGGCTATTGCCACATCGTCGGTAATTATCGCGTTTTCGGTCACGGGCGCTGCAGAGCACTTTGCGTAGCCCTGGCGCACGGAGATTAAAGTCCGCCCGAAAAAATCGATGTTTGGGCAGACAGTTTTGGGATTTAGTATCGCATAATTGCCGAAAACGGCGGCATTGAGTAGCACATCGGCCGGATATTCCGCGCCGAGAGCGCTGTCAAGTATATGCACGTCAAAGCCCGAAGAAGCAAGCTTTTGCGCATTTTCAAGCTGCTCGCGGCTCAGTATAATCTCCCGCCCGCCGAGATGCAACAAGTGCAAATCAGCATGAGCGGCGGTACCGTCGGTTATAGCAGAGCTCGGCAGGATATCGAAAACGGCAATCCCGCGCGACTCGAGATATTCTTTTGCTTTCTCTGCGCCGACGCTCACCGCGGCGAGGGCTATCCCCCGCTTTGGCAGGTTCGGCGATTCTATCGGGGTCATAATACATCCGTCAGTCAACGCAGTTTGCAAACGCCTCATAGACGTTCTTAACTCCGATGACCTCTATCTCCTTTTTGAGCTTGTCCGGGACCGATTTGAAATTGTGGCGGGGGATAATGCAGATTTTGAAGCCGAGCCTCGCCGCCTCTTTTATGCGCTGCTCACAGTGGCTGACGGAGCGTATCTCGCCGCCGAGCCCTATCTCGCCGAAGGCGAGGACATCATCCCTTATAGGCACATCCTTGAGGCTCGAAATGAGAGCCAATGCGACGGACAGATCCGTAGCCGGCTCGTCGAGCTTTAATCCGCCGATAACATTTATATATGCGTCCGTGTTGCCGAAGAAATAGCCCGCTCGCTTTTCGAGGACGGCTAAGAGCATGGCCATGCGGCTGTAATCAAAGCCCGTTGCCATGCGGCGCGGATTGCCGAAGCTTGTCGCGCTGACAAGCGCCTGAACCTCCGCCAAAATCGGGCGCGTGCCCTCCATCGCGCAGGCGATACAGGTGCCCGAGGTGTTCTTGGGTCTGCCCGAGATAAGCATGAGCGAGGGGTTTTCAACCTGAGAAAGTCCGCTGTCGAGCATCTCGAAAACGCCTATCTCATTTGTCGAGCCGTATCGATTCTTGACGGCGCGAAGTATTCTGTATGACATATTGCGGTCGCCCTCGAAGTAGAGCACCGCGTCAACTATATGCTCGAGCACCTTGGGTCCCGCGATGTTTCCGTCCTTGTTGACATGGCCGACAACGATTATCGGAATATTGCTGCTCTTTGCCGTGCGCATGAACATGGACGTAGATTCGCGCACCTGCGTGACGCTGCCTGCGGAAGAATTCAGCTCGCTTATGACCATGGTCTGAATGGAGTCGATAATGACGAGCCCCGGCTTATTGATATTTATATATTCGCATATTGCCTGAACGTCGGTCTGGCTCATTAAAGTCAAGGTCGGGCTTGTGACGCCGAGCCTGTCCGCGCGGAGCTTTATCTGATAGACGGACTCCTCGCCGGAGACATATAGGATATCGAGATTTTTGCCGATATATTGGCATATTTGAAGCAGGATAGTTGATTTTCCTATGCCGGGGTCGCCGCTCAGAAGAACTAATGAGCCCTTGACTATTCCGCCGCCGAGAACGCGGTCGAGCTCGGTGAGCCCCGTTTGATAGCGTATCTCCTCATCGGCGGTTATCTCGCTGAGGGCATAGGTTTTGACGCTGCGCGCATTGGCGCCGCTCTTTGCCGCCGCGGCGACGGGAGCTTTTATCTCCTCATTCATGGTATTCCACTCGCCGCAGCCGGGGCAGCAGCCGAACCACTTCGGGCTCTCATAGCCGCATTCGGAGCAGATATAAACAGATTTTGCCTTGCCTGCCATTTTATGTTACCTCCGTCAGTTTTTCCTCGTTTTTCAAATAGTCCGTTATTCCGCACATGACCGAAAACGCCATGGCGGTCTGATAGCCGTCGTCCTTGAGCTTTTGCGTCTCGGCGGCGTTCGAGAGAAAGCCGCACTCGACCATAACGGCCGGAGACTCGGCGTGATAAAGAAGATATATTTCCGTCCCCGTGCGCTTTACCGCGCGCCTATTCTGAGGCTGGAGCAGAGAGCATATATCCTGCTGAATGGCCTTTGCCAGCTTTTCGCTCTCGGGATTGTTTTTGGAATAGAACACCTGCGCGCCGCTGTAGGACGGCTCGCCGTAGTGGTTCTGATGAATGCTCACGAACAGCGCGTCGGGTGTCTGTTCGATGATTTTCATTCTGTTTTTTATATCCGACACCTTTTGCCGGCGCACCGACTTTGCGGAGCTGTCGGAGATATCGTCGTCCGTCTCGCGCGTCATTATGACATTGTAGCCCGCCGTGTCGAGCATATCGCGTAATTTCAGAGCTATTGACAGATTTATATCCTTTTCGACGGTGCCGTCCTGCGCGGTCGCGCCGCCGTCCATGCCGCCGTGACCCGCGTCAACAATTACGGTCACGGAATCCTGCGCGTTCGCGGACACCCTGCGGGCATAGCCCGAGCCGCGCGCGGATATCAGCACAAAGCATATCGCCATAACGGCAACAGCCGCCGCAACGCCGAGAGCGACGAGCCTTGAACGCCTTTTGAAATTTATCACCATACCGACACCCCCACAAAAGAATATGCGGGGACGCACGGCATTATTAGAGCGCCGCAGGGCAAAATAGAAAAAAGGAGCTGAGAAAATGAAAAGGATAACGAAAATTCTAAGCGGACTTGCCGCAGGAGCCGTGAACTCCGCTTTGGGCGCGGGCGGCGGAATGATAGCCGTGCCGATGCTCAAAAAAAGCGGAATGGAGCAAAACAGAGCGCAGGCAAATGCGGTGGCGCTCATAATGCTGCTGACGGCCGCGAGCGCGGGAATATATATCCGTACGGGAAAGGTAACTTTCGGCGACGCTCTCCCCTATCTCCCTGCGGGGCTTGCGGGAAGCGTACTCGGCTCGTTTATTCTGCCGAAGATACCGACGAAAATACTCGGCAAGATATTCGCCCTGTTCATGCTTTGGGCGGGAATAAGGATGGTATTTAAATGAGAACGGTATTGGCGGCTTTTTTCTCGGGACTTGCGGGCAGTCTCGGGCTGGGCGGCGGCGGAGTGCTGGTGCTCTATCTTGTGCTTGCGCTCGGTATGCCGCAGCTCAAGGCACAGGGCATAAATCTGCTGTTTTTCATCCCCTGCGCGGCGCTTTCGAGCATAGTTTATTCCTTCAAAAAGCTCATCGACTGGAAAACCGTTCTGCTTTTTGCCGCAGGCGGTCTGCCCGGAGTTTTGCTCGGCTCGCTCGCCATAGGTCACATGGGCAGCGGCATTCCCGGGAAAATCTTCGGCGGGTTTCTGCTGCTGACGGGCATTCGGGAGCTGTTCAGGAAAGGTGATTGATGCGCCGATAATCGAGATAGTCCTGGAGAATCATAACGGCGCTGACCGCATCGACTACAGCCTTTCTTTTTTTGCCGCGCGTGTTGGTGACATTCAGCGCATTGTGCGCGGAGACAGTGGTCAGCCGCTCGTCACGAAGCACTGTCTTAATGCCGGAAAACTCGGTCAGAGCCGTCGCAAACTCCTCGCACTTATGCGCGCGGTCGCCTCGGGTGCCGTCCATATTGACGGGCAGACCGACAACGATAAGCTCGGCCTTTTTCTCCCGCGCTATATCGGTTATTTTTTCTATAAGCGGCTCCGTTTCCTTTTCGGTTATAACAGTCACGGGAGAAGCCAAAAATTCGGTTTTGTCGCAGACGGCTATGCCCGTGCGCGTGTCTCCGTAATCTACCGACAGGATTATCATAAAATACCTCTCAATCAAAAATCAGGCCGCACCGTTATCCGGCGCGGCCGTTTATATATTTTTTCGCCGCAGCTTGAATTTAATCGTCCGAACGCGGTCTTGTCGGGAACAGCGAGTCGATAATATTGCTGACTGCGTCGCTGACTCCGTCGACGACCTCGCTTACCGACCCTCCGCCGCACGCCGTGCATTCGGCGGGCATTGCGGACTTCTTATAATAGCCCTTTGCGGTCTCTGTGCAAGAGGGCGACGCCAAAAGCCCCGTCTTTTTGCAGTAGTCCTTCTCCTCGACCTTGTCGGTCTTGGGGAACTCCTTGACGGGCAGGTTAGCGTGGATGCGGTCGAGCAGCTCGATATAAACTCGTCCGGATGCGCTGTATCTGAACGGGATGACCTTGGGCTTATCGTAGCCGAGCCAAACAGCGCAGACATAATATGGCGTGCCGCCGGCTATCCAGCTGTCCTTCGTATCACTCGTGGTACCGGTCTTGCTCATCAGCTCGAACTTGCCGAGATTCTTGCTCGAACGGAAGCTTCTCGCGGGAACGGTCTTGAGCAGCTCGCGCATGACCTCTGCGGTATCCTCGCTGAGCACCTTCTCCGGCTCGGACTTAGTCTCAAGCAGAACCTCGGTGCCCGTGGCGTTTGTGACCTTATAGTAGCAATAGGGCTTATAGTAATAGCCGTTGTTGCCGAAGACGGCATATGCCGCCGCCATTTCGACCGTTGTGACACCGTTAGTAAGAGAGCCCGTGGCAAGAGGCGCGATGCTGGCATCGTTGGCATCGTCAAGAGTAGACAGATGGAACGTCTTTTTCATGAAGTTATAAGCTTCGTTGACGCCGAGCATATCGGTAATAATTCTGACGGGAACGGTGTTGAACGACTTCTGTATGGCGTACTGGACGGTGACATTTTTCTTTGAGCCGTGCGTGCCGTCCGAGTTCTGCGGCCAGAGCTTGCCGTTGTGGTAGATAGCGTAGTTGAGTATCATACTCGACCAGTTTATATAATCCTTCTCGAGTGCGAGAGAATAGGTTGACAGGGGCTTTATGGACGAGCCGGGCTGTCTCGGGGACTCGGACGCTCTGTTGAGGCAGAGGTTGCCGCTCTTTTCGCCCGCCTGTCCGACTATGCCGACTATTCTGCCCTCATAGTCCATGACCGTCGCCGCAGACTGAACCGCGGGGTGCTCGGCGGTATCCGCTTCCTTATCGAAAGCGATCCTGTTTGAATATACGGTATTGAGAACCTTCTGAACGTCGAGATTTGCGGCGGAATATATCTTGAGTCCGCCGTAGTTTATCTTCTCCATCGCCTGGCGGTAGGTGTAGCCGTATTTGCTCATCAGATCCTGGCAGACGCTCTTGATGACATAATCGACGTAGAAATCCTGATATTCCTTCTCCTTGTTCTTGTCCTCTGTCGTCTTTTTGGTCTTGCCCGCCTTTGGGACATAGCCCTCGCTGTTTGTAAAGACGAGCTTATAATTCACCGCCTCTTCGTATTCCTCTTTGCTTATCGCTTTTTCCTCGAGCATATATTTCAGGCAAAGCTCCTGACGCTTTTTATTCGACTCGGGATTGAGCAGAGGGTTATACGTTGTCGGCGCTTTTGTTATGACCGCAAGAGTGGCGCACTCGGCGAGATTGATCTCGCTGACATCCTTGCCGAAATAAGTTTCGCTCGCCGTCTGGACGCCGTAGCAGCCGTTGCCGAGATAGAGGGTGTTGAGATACGCCTCAAGGATAGCATCCTTGCTGTAATGCTGTTCAAGATTCAGAGCGCGCTCTATCTCCTTGAACTTTCTGACAACCGTGACCTCCTTGTCGTTGGTCAGGTTTTTGACGAGCTGCTGGGTTATCGTCGAGCCGCCGCCGCTTGAAAGTCCGGTGGCCGCGCCGAAGGTACGCAGCCAGTCGACGCCGTGATGCTTTTTAAAGCGCTTATCCTCAAGGCAGATGAAAGCGTTTTTGAGATTCTCCGGCATCTTATCGGAATCGACCCAGATTCGGTTCTCCTCTCCGTGGAGCTGAGCCATCTCAACTAACTCGTTGTTGCTGTCATAAGCATAGATGAACGAGGTCTGGTTCTGATTCGCCTTGTAGTCGTCAAGGTCTATCGCTATCTCGCCGTGGGCAAAGGATGCGATATTGACAAAGACGTAGCCTCCGATTATCGCCGCGGTGAGCATACCGACAACGAGCACGCAGAGGATGACCAGCAGAACTATCCTGCCGGCCTTTTTATTCGGAGTCTTATTCTTCTTTTCGGAAGATGTTTTAGCTGTTCCCATCTTTTTCGATGCGCTTTTGGAGCTGTTTGCCATCCGTGCGCCTCCTTCACATTACAATCCAGTTAGAAATTATAGCATACTTTTTGCAAAAAGTTTAGTCTAAATCCAAATATTCACATTATTTTGTAAAATCAAAACAATAAACAGGGTATAATCTCGCCCGAAAGGGGCAACAATCACCCATGAAAGCAAAAAACGGAGAGGGCTAAAAATGAAAAGTACGATAAAAATCACAGCAGTTGTCCTCGCGGTCTGCGCCGCTGCGTTTCTTACAGTCTCGGCGATTACGCAACGCGCCGAGCCCGACGCGAGCGAAATGTACGTTCTGCGCGACTACAACGGCAGGATAGCGGTTTTTGCCTGCGGCGAGGACGAGCCTCTGGAGGTATTCGATATTTTCACCTCCTCCCTGCCCAAAAGCGAAGCGGAGCGCGTCTACAAGGGAATAACGGTTGAGGGCGGCGAAGCACTTCAAAGGCTGATAGAGGATTTTACGGGATAGAAAAACAAAAGCGGCCGTTTGCGCCGAAAAGCTGCGATTTTTCGACAAACAGCCGCATTATTATATTCCGAATTATTCTTCCTTGTCGAACATATCGTTGAGCTGAGCGCACACCGCCGACATTCTGCCGATACGCTCGCGGAGTATGGACTCGGCCTTCTTCTGCGCCTCGGCGACTATCAGATTCGCCTGCTCCTGCGCTTCGGCGACGGTCTTCTGCGCCTGATTGCGCGCTGCCGAAATTACGGCATCCGCCTGGCCGCGAGCCGATTCGTTGCTGACCTCGAGCAAGCCCTTCTTCGTCTCAAGGTCGGCTATCTCCTTTTCGAGGCACTTTTTTCTGCTCTCTGCGGCGTTGAGCTCGTCAACCATATATCTGCCCTGCTCGTCCCTGAGCTTTTCAAGGCGCTTTATGTGCTTTGCAAATGCCACGCAGTTGTTGTAGAGGCTGCGGTTCTGCGTTCTGAGCGTCTCTATCTCCTCGCTCGAAGCGGCCTCGCCTGCGGGCAGCATATCGGTGCGCTTTTCGAGCTCCGAGCCCCAGGCGTAAAGCTTATTGTATTCCTCCTGCAGCATCGAAATATATGCATCGGCCGCAGCAATATCATATCCCTTTTCCGCAATGGGGAGCTTCATTTTTCCGTCCATTTTCCGTCATCCCTTCCCAAAAATCAGCTGTTTCTCTTCGCTATATCAATCAGGTTTTTGTAGCTTATCGCCATAGACTCGCGCGGGTCGATATCGCAGGTATCCTGCTCGATAACGATATATCCTACGCCGGATTCCCTGCAGGCGCGGTAGCATTCGTCAAGGTCGAGGTTGCCCGTGCCTATCTCGGCAAAGTCGGGCTTATTCTCGCTGTCGATTTTATAGTCTTTAAAGTGACAGACCTTCATTCTGCCGCTGAGGCGTCTTATAAAATCCGCCGGATTCCCGCCGCCGTACTGAACCCAATATGTGTCCATAATAAAGCCGAACAGCTCGGGGTCGGTATCCTCGACAAGCATATCTATAATGCGCCTGCCGTTATATTTTTTGAACTCGAAGGCGTGGTTGTGATAGGCGAAATGCATCCCCATATCCCGAAGCTTCCTCGCGAGCCCGTCGGTGAGCTTTATAAACTCGCGCACGCCCTCCTCGCTGCCCCTGTATTCGTCGGGCATGGAGCCGATTCCGAGCGTGTCGCAGTGAATCATTCTGTGCTCCCGAACGACCGCCTCGGTATCTTCGAGCATACGGTCAAACGTGGTATGCGTGACGCAGACATCCATATTGTACTTATCGACAAGATACGCGACCTTCTCCGGCTCAATCGGGCCTATACCCGAAATCTGAACCGTATTTATTCCGATGGAATCGAGATAGGCAAAGGTCTTTTCGGCATCCTCGTAATTTTTGATATAGTCGCGCAGAGTATAAAGCTGCGCGCCGAGTTTGATATCCGACAAGAGAGCACCTCCGTTCTCGCTTTTTCTACAGATTATTATATTATAGCCGCACGGAAGTTTCAAGTGAATTTACAAAAAAAGCACGGACTTGCAAGCTTCGCCGACGAGTGAATATAGATATTCACGGGAGGCGATGCCGTGTTCGGGTGGCTTTTGCGGTTATTTTCAAACGGATTTCTGTTTTTCATCCTGCACCTGAGTCAGCCGGGGTCGTTCGCCCCGCCGCTCAGCGCGGCTCGGGAGCGCGAGGCTCTCGCCGAGATGCACGCGGGCGACGGCAAGGCGCGCAGCGAATTAATAGAGCACAATCTGCGGCTCGTGGCGCACATAGTCAAAAAATACTACTCCGCATATTCCGAGCAGGACGATCTGATTTCAATCGGCACCGTAGGGCTGATAAAAGCCGTTGACTCGTTCAAGCCCGACAAAGGCACACGCCTTGCCACATATGCGGCGAAATGCGTTGAAAACGAGATACTCATGCACTTTCGTTCACTGAAAAAAAGCGCACATGACATCTCGCTCGAGGATCCTATCGACAGCGACAGCGAGGGAAACCCGCTCACGCTCATGGATATTATCTGCACGCCGGACAGCATAGCCGACGACCTCGATTTGAAGATAAAAAGCGAAAAGCTGCGCGGGCTCATCGCCGACATATCAGACCCGCGCGAAAGGGCGATAACCGTCATGCGCTACGGACTCGACGGCAACGCGCCGCTGACTCAGCGGGAAATAGCGTCTTTGCTGGGCATCTCCCGCTCATACGTCAGCAGGATAGAAAAACGCGTACTCGAAAGGCTCGGCAAGGAGCTGAAGCGGGACTGAACAAAAAAGCAAATCCGCAATTCACTCCGAGCTGTGTGAATTGCGGATTTTTCGGATTCCCGCCAATATCGGGCACCGGTCTAATTTATTTAATAAGGTCGTTTGCTTTGATATAGTTCACCGTCTCATCAACGGTAGTAAACGCCAAGGCGACCGAGGTATCTGCGGCGCCGTAATAAATCGCTATTCTGCCGCTCTCGGCATCCGCGAGCGCGGCGCACGGGAATACGACGTTGGGCACATCGCCGACGCACTCATAGATTTCGTGGGGCGCTAACAGGAAGCTGTCCGCACGGTGGAGCACTTTCCATGGCTCGTCCCTGTCAAGAATGGCGGCACCCATGCTGTAGGTAAAGCCGTTGCAGCTCGTGAGCACGCCGTGGTAGAACATCAGCCAGCCCTCGTCCGTCTCGATAGGTGTGGGTCCGGCGCCAACCTTCGTTGCCTCCCAATTTTCAACGGGGCCCATAACAAAGCGGTGTTTGCCCCAATAAGTGAGATCCTTCGAGCGGCTGATAAAGATATCGCCGTAAGGGGTGTGTCCCCTGTCGCACGGGCGAATAAGCAGAAGATACTCGCCGTTCACCTTGCGCGGGAAGAGCACGCCGTTGCGGGCGACGGGATAGCAGGCATCCTCGAGCTGAGTCCAGCTCTTAAAGTCCTCCGTAAAGGCTATGCCGATAGTTGTGCCGTGAGGGGTCAGATTGACCCAGGACAGATAATATTTCCCGTCTATTTCGCACAGGCGCGGGTCGTAGCCGTCGAAGATATATTTATCCTCAAGCGTCCAATTCACGGCATCGTCGCTGAACCCGACGACAAGCTTCTGGGCGCGCGAGCGGATATCCGCCCTGAAAACTCCCGCAAAGCCCGAGCCGAAGGACACGACTGCCGAATTGAAGATGCTGTTCGCCATATGCAAGTTATCGCGGGTTATAACTGGATTGCCGCTGTAACGCCACACAGGATATTCAAACCCCGCCGGCTTATCCTCCCACGGTATATCAGGTATATTTGCTCCGATTATTTTTGCCATAATTAACTCCCCTTTCCGTACTTTAGATTTTAGCACAGAGGAAGCGGAAAAGTAAAGAGAGAGAGCAGAAAAATAAAAAAGTTGCCGGGTTTTAAAAAAAGTTTGGAAAAAGACTTGTCAAAACGCTTTTCTTGTGGTATTATTGATGAGCTTTCCGGGTGTGGCGCAGCTGGGCGAGGAGAAATGCCGCCGCCTGTGGCGGATGAAGGCATTGCTCCGAGGTGAAGAAACAAGGAGCGGAACGAGCGCTCCAAGCGAAGTACCGCGACTATGTTTCTGAAGGAAGCGCCGCGGCGATTAGCAAAAAGCCTATAAGCGGAAAGCAAGTTAAGTTTAGGTACAACCGGGTGTGGCGCAGCTGGTAGCGCGCTTGACTGGGGGTCAAGAGGCCGTGAGTTCAAGTCTCGCCACTCGGACCAAAAAAAGAAAAAAGCTCGTAATCGTTGAGATTGCGGGCTTTTTTCTATCTACTTTAAATTATCCAAAGGGCTGTAATTACTGAAATTGACCACCGTTTTCGCCTGTGTCAAGTGGACATACTTTTTAACCATATCAAGCATAGTATGTCCGAGAATCTGTTGCAAACGGCATATCTTTTATTATTGCGAGACTAACTTGAAATAAATAAGCATTACAAAACTTAAACCAAGAATACGATTTAAATTTTGCGGTTTTACTTGCAATTTGAAAAAATTAGTGATATAATATCACATATAGAGTCCCGAACTCTATCTCCTATTTCACATGGCAGTCTCGCTCAGGCGGGGCTGCTGTTTTATTGCGTCGGCAGTCGGCGAAAGTCCGTAACGCTTGCGGCACGCGAAATCTCCGCAGCTTTCGTCGGTGAACTTTGAGTTACAGAATTTTATCTTTTATTAAAAAAATATGGAAATTGTCCGCGGGATATGTTACAATTGACAAAAGAAAAAAAATCACGGAGGTAACAATGCATGGATATCAATGATATTGCTGCAAAGGGTGCGCACGCAATCGCCTGCAGATACGGCAAAAAAGTATTGAAGCAGGGCACTGCTCCCGCTATCCCGGAGTCAAAAACAATCACTCTAACCGGCGACGCTTACAGACTCGGCTTCGCTCGCAAGGACATCAATCCCGAGGAATTCGGCAAAAAGACTTATTACATAGCCGGGCACGGCTCCGGTCATGTTATGGAGGGCGTTCTCACGGACGTTTTCGTTCACGCCGTTTGGATCGACGTAGGAAGCGACGAGGGAATCGTTTGGCTCAGCGGAGACATCGTAGGTCTCACGAATATCGAGGTAAACGAGATACGCCGTAGGATAAAGGCAGAGCCTGAGCTTTCAAAGTGCGTCGGAATCAATTTCAGCTGCACTCACTCGCATTCGGGCATAGACACCGTCGGATATTGGGGCAAGGCGAACGCGCTTAAAATCCCCTCGGACGGCAAGGATAAGGCCTATATGGAGAAGCTCTTCTCGCAATCCGTCAAGGCCGCCAAGGAGGCATTTGCCAACCGCACTCCCGGAAAGCTCTACACCGGCAGACATTCTATTGAGGGCGGACTTTTCACAAAGAGACGTCTCCCTGACAAGCATGAGGTGCTCACCCGCATCCGCTTTGTGCCCGACGACGGAAGCGCCGAGACATGGCTTATAAACGTCGGCGCTCATCCCAATTCGCTCGGCGGCGCCAACAGAATGCTCTCCGGCGAATATCCGTATTTCCTGCGCCAAAGAGTGGCTGAAAAGACGGGCGCTAACGTACTCTTCGGAATAGGCGCCATAGGCGGAATGGACGCTGCGGAATTTGACGCGGACGACAAGGTCAACAACATAAAAATGCAGGGCGAATTCTTCGCCGACGCCGCAATCGCCGTTGACAACGACAAGCTTCTGGAGCCTGTTATCAAGACAAACACGCGGCAGTTCTATCTGCCCGTTGACAACTATGTGCTTCTTCTGCTCGCCATGAAAGGCACTATGAGCTTCAACCCGTTCCCCTGCAAGGAGAGCGATACGGGTGTAGCCATGCGCACGGAGATGACCTATATGACCTTCGGCAGCCAGAAGATACTTCTCCTGCCCGGCGAAAACTTCGTGTGCACGGTTTACGGCGGATATGAGCCTGCCGAACGCTCCTCGACCGGAAAGGGACCCGAAATCAACCCCGCGCCGCTTGCCGAAATCTGCGGCGACAGCGAAATTATCGAATACGGCATCACCAACGACATGGCGGGCTATGTCGTAGCGCCCAACGATTTCTGCCTTCATCCCACGCAGGCGTTCCTCAACCCGACGAACGATGTTCTCGGCGCAAGGCATTACCACGAGACAAACTCGATGGGCTTCAAAACGCAGCAGGTCATAGCGGATAACTTTGCTCAACTCGTAAAGGATTTTTAAAAGTCAAATCGGCTTCGGGATATCCCGGAGCCGAAGCTTTTATTAAAAACACAGACATATAAAAAGCAGGCTGCCAAAGAGAATCGGCACCCTGCTTTTCTAATTTATTTCACTCCGTCGAGCTCAAACGCATAGAGCCAGCCGCATTTCATTTCGTCGGGGTTTATCGGCGGGAACACGAGCTTTGCTTTGCCGTTGTCGTTTTCGACGGCTATGGGAGCGTCATGCGCCAATAGCCTTGCTTTTATGTCCGCGCTGTAATTCACCTTGTCGAGCGTGAGGCTGCCGAACGGATATGCGTTCGTTATCGCATAGACCTTGTCGCCCTTTTTCGTGTAATATGTACCCTCCTGCGGCTCTTTCGTGTAGATGCGCGTGCCGTATATGGCATCGCCGTTGACTCCGAGCCACTTGCCCATATCGAGCAGGCGCTCCTGCATTATGACGGGGATGGTACCGTCCGCGGCGGGGCCGATATTGAGCAGGAAGTTGCCGCCCTTTGACACGAGCGAGCAGAGCGTTTCAAGAAGTTCCTTTGAGCTGAGATATTCGTCAACGCCCTCGATTCTGTTGAGTCCGAAGGACGCGCCGATGCCGCGGCACTCCTCAAACGGACGGTCGAGCTCGACATCCTCAATGCGTCTGCCGTTGTCAATATAGCCGTATTCAGTGGTGAAGTTGCCACCCAGGCGCCCCCTCGTTTCCTTGCCCCAGCGGTCGTTGGGAACTATCGTGTCTTTGACGGGCGACTCGTTATAAAGCCACTGCAAGAACTCGGTCGAATGCCAAACGGAGCTCGGATAATCCCACTCCCCGTCCGTGAACAGAGTCCACGGCTCATATTTTGTTATAAGCTCCTTGAGCATGGGGATAAAATGCTTCACCGCATACTCCTCGGGATCCTTGAGAAAGAGCGGATGAAACCACTCATAGACCGAATGATACACGCCGAATTTTACATCCGTCTTTTCGAGCGCGGTTTTAAGCTCGCGGCAAAAATCTCTGTGCGGTCCGACATCGACGCTGTTCCAATTCCACGCATAGTCGCTCTTGAACAGGCAGAAGCCGTCATGGTGCTTCGAGACGAGATTTATATACTTTGCGCCGGACTTTTCAAAGAGCTGCGCCCACTCGTCGGCGTCGAAAAGCTCTGTCTTAAAGCCGCTGACAAAATCCTCATACTGCGTTCCGGGGGCATAGACCCTGTCGTGGAACTTGCGCGCCTCGCTGTTTTCGTCGCGTATCTGCTGCATATACCACTCGGCGTACTGCCCTTTTTCTGTATATGCGGGCACTGAATACAGTCCCCAATGGATGAATATGCCGAACTTCGCATCCGCGAACCAATCCGGCACAGGTCGGCCGTTGAGCGATTCCCAGTTGTTTTCGTAATGCATTGCAGTCCTCCGTTTGGTTATATTTCCGAAAAGACGTCGCCGACGCCGTTGAATATATATGTGGGTCTGTACGGATAGAGATTGACATCCTCAAGAGATGTGACGCCCGAGAGAACAAGGACAGTATCAAGGCCGGTCTCTATGCCAGCTATGACATCGGTATCCATTCTGTCGCCTATCATCGCGGCCTCCTCCGAGTGAACGCCGAGCATTTTGAGTCCCGTGCGCATCATGAGAGGATTGGGCTTGCCGACGAAATACGCCTTTTTGCCCGTCGCCATCTCTATGGGCGAAATAAGTGCGCGGCAAGCGGGAACCACGCCGTCCTCAACGGGACCCGTGAGGTCGGTATTAGTGCCGATAAGCTTCGCACCGTTTCTGACGAGGTTCGAGGCGTGGACGACCATCTCGTAGTTGTAGCTCGAGGTCTCGCCGACTATGACATAGTCGGGGTCTATGCTGTTCATGGTAATCCCCTGGTCGTAGAGCGCGTTGACAAGTCCGGGCGCGCCGATAACATAAGCAGAACAGCCGGGTTTCTGACCGCTGATGAACTTCGCCGTTGCGAGGGCGCTCGTATAAAAATGGCTCTCGTCAACATAGAGTCCCATTCTCTCTAACTTCTGCCGGAGCTCGCGCGGCGAGCGTTCGCTCGAATTTGTGAGAAACAGGAACGATTTGTTTTCTTTATACAGCCACTCCACAAACTCCTTGACATCCGGAAGCAGTTTGTCGCCGTGATATATGACACCGTCCATATCACATATAAAACCTTTTTTATCTTTTAACGCATCCATGCTTTTCCCTCCCGTCAATTCATTAGAACAAGTTTAACAATTAATAAATGCAAAGTCAACAATTTACTTTGCATTTATATTCACAAGCTCCGCGCGTAGCTTGGAATAGACTATTTTCTGGCTGCTGTAAAGCCCGTAGTAGCCGGAGAGCAGATAACTAACGGCAGCGGCGAGCGCAAACAGCGGCATGACCTGAGCGCCGAAAAGCTCGATACTCAGAAAAATCGACGCGAGCGGACAGTTGACCACTCCGCAGAACAGCGTCACGAGTCCGACAGCCGCGGCAAAACCGGGATCAAGCCCGATAAGTCCGCCGACGACGCAGCCGAAGGTTGCGCCGACAAAGAAGGTCGGGACTATCTCGCCGCCCTTATACCCCGCGCCGACGGTGACGGCGGTGAAAATGAATTTCAGCAAGAACGCTTCGGGCTTCGCGTTTCCGCCTATGGCGCGTTCGACTATATCCATGCCCGCGCCGTTATAGTCGCCGCTGCGGCAGATGAGAGACAGTATAACGATTACGAGTCCGCCGACGGCAGCGCGGAGAAAAGTGTTTTTAAAGAGCTTTTCGAAGAGCTTATGAGTGCCGTGCAGACCGAGGCAGAAGCCGATGCTCAGCAGAGCGCATATTGCGGAAAGCAGGGCGGTGAGCAGGCAGCTCTTGAACGAAAAGGCGGGAATATTCGAGATTGTAAACGCGACGGGCTCGGTGTCCATAAGAATCGATATAAAATACGCCGTGAACGCCGAGACGACACACGGGAGCAGACCAGCATAGTAAATCACTCCGACGCTGATAACGCCGAGCGCGAAAACGGCGGCGGTTATCGGGGTTCCGAACAGCGCCGAAAAGACGGCGCTCATGCCGCACATCGTCATGATATGCATATCCTTTTCGTCAAGGCGGGCGATTCTGCCTATCAGCCCCGCAATACTGCCGCCGAGCTGGAGAGCCGCGCCCTCACGTCCGGCGGAGCCGCCGAAGAGGTGGGTTATAACGGTTGAGACGAAAATCAGCGGCGCAAGCAGAGCCGGTACGCCCTGCGGCGAGCGCACGGCATCGAGTATCTCGTTAGTTCCGATATTCTTTTTGCCCGAGAGCTTATATAGCCCCGCTATCACAAGTCCTCCGACGGGCAGCAGAAACACTATCCACGAATGAGCCTTGCGCACACCCGTAACATATTCGACGCTCAAATGAAACAGCGCGCCGACAACGCCGCCTACAGCGCCCGTGACCGCGGCGAGCACGAACCACTTCAAAAAAGTCAGCAGATACTTCCCCGCCGACTTGAATTCACTTTTTACCTTTTGTTTTGCAGCTTCCACTTTTACCCCATCCATTAATATATGTTGATTAAATTTTATCACTTTATCACGGCTTTGGCAACGAGAAGAGAAAAAATAATGGCTCCGGGGTGAAACTTTAAGCGGGTGTAAAACAAATCGGGATTTGCGGGGAAGAAACCGCCGTCAGGCAAACAATTTCAATATCGCAAATTGACATAATCGTGTAGGGGCGGATATTATCCGCCCGCGGTTTTTGCAGCAGCTTATGGCTGTTCACTCTGTAGGGTGCGGCGACTCGACGACCCTTTGGCGAGTCAGCGTCACCGGGAATCTATTTATTTCATCCGTGTCGTGTAATACGCTCTCTGTTTGACGCTTGCCCCCCTGTGCCGCCTGCGGCGGCAGTGGTGCGTCGAGTCGCCGCATCCTACAAAGACATTGAAAAACAAAACAGTCGAATCAAAGCGGGCGAATCTGTGCATTAATCCCTCAGTCTCGGCTTCCCTGTAGGGATCATAATCGCCCCAGCAACTCCCGCTTTGCCGCTGTCTCCGTCCTGCACACAAGCGAAAAACCTGCCACAGGCAGACCGTGGCAGGTTGTGTATCGAAAAATTACAGCTCGTTTATCATTGTGAGCAGGTCAACATAGAACACTCGGACATTATGCTTGACGAGCAGGCCGCCGTTTATCGAGAGGTGGTCGCCGCTGTAGGTCGGCATTATGTTCCACACACCTGCTTCGACTTTTCCGCCGTTATAGACTGTCGAGGGCGCGTTGAGCGGCGCGAGGGCGGAATATGTGCTGACAAGTCCGTCATTCTCGAACCACTTTTCATCTACGACGTAACCGCCCTTGGTGGTGCAGGTGAACTTGCCCATTCTTATCGAGCACGCTCTGAAAAGCCTGTTGATATTGCCGTCAACCGGGCTGTGAGTTCCGTCTGCGTTCTGCTTTGTGACACTGCACGGATAGGAGAAATAATAGACATCCTCAAGCGTCGAGATATTCTTGTTCATCGCCATGGCGTGGTCGATATCCATATCGTACTCCGCACTGTCGGAAAGAGCTCTGTCGAGATGCGGCGCTGTGGCAACGGTGAGCATGGCAATAACCGCACGCTCCTCGGCGGTGGCGTTGATATCCTTGAGTATCGCCTCGCGGATGAGATAGGCAGTCGTGCCGTTATGCGGAGCGGCGAGCGCGGTTACGGAATATATCCAATCGCCCTTTCCGCCCGTGAACAGGTCGGAGACATCGTCGCCCGACGCCTTGCGCTCGGCCTCGCTGCCGTTTGCCATAAGCTCCGCCAGAAGTCTGACCGTTACGCCGCCGAACGAGTGACCGAGAAGATTTATCTTTTCCTCGGCGCTCCACTCGTCAATAAGCGGATCGGATGAGAAATCCTCGCCGTATCTGGCGTGGCGGCAGCGCTTGGAATGCTCCTCGCCGTAGTCGGTAACGGTGCCGGTGAGCTGGGCATAGAGCTCGCAGGCTCTGTCCCATGCGCTTCCCGTGGGGTCGACCGACGCAGAATAGCACTCAAAGCCGCGCGCATTGAGATACTGCATCAAATCGCCGCCGAACATACCCCAATAGGGCATAAAATCGTCATACCACTCGTAGCTGCCCCAGCCCGCAAGACCGTGAACGAAAACGTTGGCATACTCGGTGTTGAACTTCGAGTCGTCAACCTCAACGTGCGGAATGTTGAGCGCAGGGAAGCAGAACATAATTACGGATACGATAAATGAAATTATTTTTGCCACATAACCATCCCTTTTTGTGATTATATTTGCCGGCGGTTATTCTCCGAACGCGCCGTTAACAAGCTAATTATATATGGAATTTATATCCTTTGTCAATCGCTTTAAAAAAAAACAAAAACGGGGCGATTTTTCAGCCCCGAATTCGGTCGGTTTTTTACCATTTTTCGCGCACAAGTCGTGAGTTCAGAGCTTTTAGCTCCTCCCTGCGCTCTTTGTAATCCGGACACCGCGAGGCGACAAGCCGCCAAAACGCCGCCGAATGATCCATGTGCTTAAGATGCGAAAGCTCGTGGATTATGCAGTAATCGACAGCGCCCTCGGGCGCCATAATGAGAAACAGCGAGAGGTTTATATTCCGATTTGAAGTACATGACCCCCAGCGGGTTCTCGCGGAATTTATCTTAACGGAGGTGACGGTTTCGCCGAAGCTGTCCGCGAGCTCATATGTTCTTTTGACGAGGTAATCTTTCGCTATCGAGCGATAGACCTCCTTGAGCGCGGCCGCCGTCTCATCTGGAGAAAGTCCGTCGGGGACAAAGAAGCTGCCTCCGTCAAAGCCCGCTCGCCTGCTTTTGACAACCGTCAACGGATATTCGCGCCCGAAAAGGAGCAGTCCCGTCTCCCCTCCCGGAACGAACGAGTCGGAGATCGCCTTGCGCTCCTGCGCTTTCACGAGATTTTCGAGCACCCATCCGCGCTTTTCAAAAAGAAAATCCTCGATATGTTTAAGACTCATGCGGCGCGGGGCGTGAACCAGCACCTTTGCGTCGCGCGAAATTTTTATGCTCAGCGTCCTGCGGTCGGAGCGCGAAAGCTCATATTGAAATCCAAGCTCCGGCATCACTCTATACCCATGTCTCTCTTGAACTGTTCCGTCAGCTCGCGCATCTGTTCTATCTCCATGCGGCGGCTGAGAGTGAACGCGGAGGCGTCCTTTGAGCGGCAGTCACAGCCCATCGGCACGCCCTCGAGGGACAGATAATACTTCGCGTTGACGGGATAAACCTGGCACTCGGCGAGAGACGCAAAGCCGAGAAAAGACTGAACCTTTTTTGCCTTTTCCGGCTCTTTTTCAAAGTTTTTGCAGAGCCACGAATATATCTCCGGGTGGAAATTTGCCATAATTCCGGAGAAGCCGGCGCAGCCCATTTTCAGCGTTTCGAGCAGACTCGCGGAGTTGGCGTTGAATATCTTGAGTCCCATGCCATCAACGGCTCTGAGCTTTTCGTTTATCATGCCGGGGTCGCAGCAGGTGTCCTTGAGGAAGGTGAATCTGCCGGATTCGGCGAGCTTTTTGAGCACGGCGGGAGTCATAACGCGCTTATAGGGATAGGGACACTCGTAGATACCGAAATTGATGTCGCCTACCGCTTCGACCGCCCTGTCGATATTTTTGATGAACACGCTGTCGTCCTCATCTTCAGACGCGAATCTGTTCGAGATGAACACATAGGCGTCGATACCCTCCTGAATAAAGGCTTTCGCCTGCTCTATCTGCGTATCGAGGTTGTCCGCGACATGACCCGAGGCGACGACCGAGATATTTTTCGGCGTATGCCGCATGACAAAATGCAGCAGCTCGAGCCGCTCCTCGAACGAGAGGAAAAAAATCTCGCTCGACTGGCAGATGGCGAAAATTCCGTCAACCTTCTTCTCCGCATACCAGTTTATGAGCGCTTCGACCGCCGCATAGTCTATTTTATTGTCCTTTGTAAACGGCGTTATCATGGTCGGATAGACGCCGTTCGGAATCGTATTTTTCATTTTTTATCCCTCCGAAAATCAGTCTAACTAAGTTTATCACATCGGAGAAAATTGTCAAGAAAATCAGGCGGACAGGTTGCGCCGCAGGAGCGCGAGCACGGCTTTTTCGCGCCGCGACACCTGCACCTGAGACATTCCGAGCAGCTCGGCGGTTCGGCTCTGGGTCATGCCGCGATAGTAGCGCAGGCTTATCATCTCGCGGTCGCGGTCGGGGAGCATGGCTATCACTTCGCGCAGGGCTATGAGCTCGGACGCGGCGTTTTCGGGCGACTCGACGGGCAGATCTATCTGCCCCTCTCCGTCATCGGTGCAGGCGGTCAGGGACACGGCGGGCATGGCGGCATTTAGCAGCTGCGCCGTCTGAGCAACGTCGCTGCCGAGGCGCTGCGCCAGCTGGCCTACTGTAGGCTCGCAGCCGAGCTCGGCGGTCAGCGCCTCCTTTTCGCGCATGGCGGCACGCGCCTTTTCCTTGAGCGCGCGCCCGACCTTTACGCTGCCGCCGTCGCGGAAAATGCGCTTTATCTCGCCGAGAATGACCGG
>OIZV01000156.1_pt1 | contig 44253 bp, 42 predicted proteins | sample 1588681 | NCBI WGS metagenome assembly OIZV01 (sample SAMN03283281) | human gut metagenome | biome: human-associated habitat; material: feces | host: Homo sapiens | place: Peru | collected 2012 | reverse complement strand
TCACACCTCCTTTCGGATGGTGTGCTGACCGCCGTATTGCCCTATGCAATTATACCTGTGAATATTATAGCGCACATGTAAAAATTTGTCTATATATAAGGAAAATCCTTATACCACTAAAGAATGATGAAAAGAAGGGCATGGGCCCGCCTGCGGGCGGCCTCCGGGGGTTGATAAGGGGGCGCGCCCCCTTATGTTTATTCCGGCTTTGGCGGCGTGTACGGCAAAACGGATGAAAACCGAAGGTTTTCGTACTCTGCGGGTTTTGCCGCCCGGGAGCGCAGCGAGAGGCAAAACCCGAAAAACCCTCGCAGAAATGGATGAAATCCATTTCTGCGAAACAAAAAAAGCCCCCCACATGGGGGGACTGTGCTAACGCCCGCGGAAGCCAAGTTTAGGGGCGGCGGAGCCGCCCCATTGCTTGTTTAGCTTTAATTACTTCTTGAGACCCATAGCGCCGGCAGCGGCTACGAGAGCCATTACGGCGTAAGCGACGACGGATACGTCACCGGTCTTGGGGATAGCTACCTGGCACTCGGCGTTGGCGATAGCTACGGCGTCCTTGTTCCAGGTCTTGCAGGACTTGAAAGCGCCGTCGTCGTTCCAACCGAAGTGAGCCTTGATGGCGTCGCCGGTCATGCAGGTGCCGAGATCGCTGATGCCGAGGAACTTGAGCATGTCGGGCAGGAAGCTGCAGGTGGTGCCTTCAGTTATATACTGAGTGCCATTCCAACCATAGAGCTTGCCATCCTTAAATGCGCCATAGCTCTGACCGTTGATGACGATGGAGTTAAGCTTGCCATTTACTGTGTTGAAAGTAGCAACCTCGTTAGTGGCGGCGTTGTTCCTAACTTCGAATGAACCAGCGCCATTGTTCCATACGGAGTACTGACCGAAATCAATCCAGCCACCATTAAGTAAAGTGGTGTCGGAGGCCATGTCCTTCAGGTTATTGGAATTACCGTCAAAATCATACTGAACATAGGCGCAAACCTTAGCCTTGGTGGTGATTGCCCAACCATCAGCTACGCAGGTGTCATCGAAATCATCAGCAGATACGAGCGTTACGGGGTTACCAGTCCTATCGAATTTTACCCAGAACACGCCACCCTTCTTAACATCAGCATAGGACTTACCCATAGTATCGATGTAGTTACCGACAGTGGCCTTATTAGTGGTTGAATTGTAAGCGCTAGCGATATCCTTATATTCAACCTTCAGCTGGGTATTATAATGCTTGAACCACTGCTCGTTGACATTCTCTTCAAAGATGACCTTTATGCCATAGAACAGGTGCTCACCCTTTACTACGCCGGCACAGTTGGACTCGGTGTAAGTCTCATAGCAGTTGTTGCCCTTTACGAACAGGACGACCTCAGCCTTGGCAACGCCGCACTTATTGGTATAAGTGGTGCAGTCCCAGGAGCCGAAGCTGCAGGTGCCGGGCATGGTAGCAGCGGCAAAGGCGGAAGCCATGGAGAGAACCATGACCAGAGCCAGAGCGATTGCGAAAATCTTCTTCATTTCTTTAAATCCCTTTCAATTATTTTGTGTTTTGCAAGTGAGGGGGGGGTTCCCCCCTTGGGCGAAGCGCGTTTTGCGCGCCCTTCCGCTTAGCACGCCTATATGTTACCACCAAATGTTACGGACGTCAAGGGTTTTTTGTTACGAAATTGTAACAAATCTCTTTTGGGCTTAAAGGAATGGGACAAGCCGGTATAAGCTTCGACCACAGAGGAAGTTCCGCCCCGGGAGACGGGGCGGAACTGACCCGCCTGCGGGCGGGCCCTCGCCCTTCACTTCCTATTTTTGTTAGCAGGTATAAGGGTATCCTTAAATATAGACAAATTTCTACCTAAGCATTATAATATTTACAAGTATAATACACAGGGCAAGCGGCGGTCAGCACACCATCCGAAAGGGGGTGTGGCGCATGTTGAAGTTGTTCGCGCTTCTTTTTGCTTTTTTAGGCGAAATCAAGTCCATAACAATAACGATACGCAAAAAATAACCGCCCTGCCGTAATCAGGACGGTTATCTTCTAAATGAAATAACCAACTATTATTGGCTGACCGTTTAGGTCTTACCCTATAAGTATTATACCCGTTCCCCCTTTCCGTGTCAACGGATTGGGGGGGACTTTTTTTATATGGAAAGCATCTTTCAGCCGTATAAGCTTCAATCGCCCTAAAGGAATGGGACAAGCCGGTATAAGCTGCGACCACAGAGGAAGTTCCGCCGCGGGAGACGCGCCGGAACTGACCCGCCTGCGGGCGGGCCCCCGCCCTTCACTTCCTATTTTTGTTAGCAAGTATAAGGGTATCCTTAAATATAGACAAATTTCTACCTAAGCATTATAATATTCACAAGTATAATACCAAGGGCAAGCGGCGGTCAGCACACCATCCGAAAGGAGGTGTGAAGTATGATTGAGTTGATTATCATGCTTTTTGTTGCGCTGAGGCGCGACACAAAATCGATAACCATAACGGTCAGAAAAAAATAACCGCCCTGCTGTCATCAGAGCGGTAGTTCCCGTAAGGGAATAAAACTTTAAGGACGGCTGACCGTTTAGGTCTTACCCTATAAGTATTATACCCATGCTGCCCGTTCATGTCAATGAGCGAGCGGTATTTTTATGAATAATCCTCCCCGCTTTTAAGGAAAACTGTACAGGTAAGGACGCTTTTTTAGGGGAGGTGGCTTCATTATATGAAAAAAAGGCTGAAATACGCTCTGCTGTGCTGGGCGCTGCTGCTGCTGGGCGGCGGCGTGGCCCTGGGGCTCAGGTTTTACAGCGGCATTGCCCGGGACCCCATGCGCGCCTTTACCGAGCCGTCCCCCTCTCCCTCGCCTTTGCAGGCGGGGCAGCCCCTGCCTTCCCCTACCCTCAGCCCTGAGGAGCAGCTTTTGCGGCAGGCCGATACGGATTTCATGCGCAGCAGGGTAAACATACTGCTGGTAGGCTGGGATCAGAGCCCGGAGCGGGACGACAGCGACAGCGTGATGTACCGGGACAGCAAAAACAACTTCCGCAGCGACGTGCTGATGCTGCTGGCGGTGGATTTTGAGCAGGGCAACGCACACCTCATATCCATTCCCCGGGATACCATGGCCAAGATATACAACACAAAGGGGCATTACAAGATAAACGCAGCCTTTGCCAAGGGGGGCAGCGCCGAGGGCGACGGCTTCGAATACGCCATAAAAACCGTGGAAAACCTCATGGGGGTGCCCATATCCCACTATGTAGGGGTGAACATGGAGGGGCTGAAGGCCGTGGTGAACGCCCTGGGCGGCGTGGAATACGATGTGGACCGGGAGATAAAGCTCAACGGCCGGGTGCTGCACAAGGGGGTGCAAAGGCTGGACGGACAGCAGGTGCTGGACTACTGCCGCGCCCGCAAGGGCTACGGCACCGACGTGGACAGGGCTGACAGGCAGCAGCGTATGCTCTTCGCCATATTCACCCAGCTCAGGGAGGGCAGCAGGCTGACCTCCATACCGAAATTATACCTCAGCGTAAAGGATTACATCTATACCGACCTTACGGCGGAGCAGATAGCGGCGCTGGCGGTGTTCGGCATGGATCTCGTGCCGGGGGAAAGCCTTGTGCGGCATACGCTCAAGGGCAAGTACATAAGCGGCACGGCGTATAACGGCGCCTCCTTCTACGTGCTGGACACCAGGGCTCTGAAGAGCCTTATGAAGGATATATTCGGCGTGGATATAAAGGTGGACTACCGCTACGACTATCGTTACATACAGGATAAAAAATCCTGATAATTTCTTATTGAGACTTTCGAAAAAGTGGCGTTCAGCCACTTTTTTTGACACTCTGAAGAAGCCTGAGGTTTGCACGTTAAAATAAGCGTTTTGCTTTGACTTTACAGCCATACTGCGTTATTATAATAACAGTGCCATATTGGCGATATTTATTATCAACTTCTATGTCCAAAAATCTAAAAGGAGCGATGTTCAGCCTATGTACCGTATAGTAAGAAAAGAACGTCTGCACGACACGGTGTCTTTGATAGAAGTCGAAGCGCCCTACGTCGCAAGGAAGGCCCTGCCCGGGCAGTTCATTGTGCTTCGCATTGACGAAAAGGGCGAGCGCATACCCCTCACCATCGCGGATTACGACCGCGAAAAGGGTACGGCAACCGTAATATTCCAGAAGGTAGGCGCCACCACGAAGCGCCTTGACCTCCTGGAGGAGGGCGATTACCTCATGGACTTTGCAGGCCCTCTCGGCAAGGCCAGCGAGTTTGACCACCTGAAGGGCAAAAAGGCCGCCGTGGTAGCGGGCGGCCTGGGCGTTGCCATAGCTTACCCTCAGGCTAAGGCCCTTAACGCCATAGGCGCTGACGTGGACGCATTCATAGGCTTCCGCAGCACCAGCCTGTATATACTGACCGAGGAATTCAAGAGCGCCTGCAAGAACCTCTACATAATGACCGACGACGGCTCCAACGGCCACAAGGGCTTCGTTACCGAGGCCCTTGCGGAGCAGCTCAAGGCCGGCACGCGCTATGACGAAGTATTCGTCCTCGGGCCCATGCCCATGATGCGCGCCGTATGCAACCTTACAAAGGAATACGGCATCAAGACCACCGTCTCCATGAATACCATAATGATAGACGGCACCGGCATGTGCGGCGGCTGCCGCCTTACCGTAAACGGCGAGACCAAGTTCGCCTGCGTGGACGGGCCGGACTTTGACGGCCATCTGGTAGACTTTGACGAGGCCATCATGCGCAGCCGCATGTACAAGGCCGAGGAAAAGCTTTCCGACGAAAAGCACTTCTGCCATCTTATAGGAGGGGAGAGATAATATGCCTAATATGACTTTGCAGAAGACCCCTGCCCGGGAGCAGGAGCCCAATATCCGCAACAAGAACTTTAAGGAAGTTTCTCAGGGCTACGACGAAGAGCTGGCCCTCAACGAGGCTTCCCGCTGCCTCAACTGCAAGAACATGCCCTGCGTTTCCGGCTGCCCCGTAAACGTGCGCATTCCGGAATTCATAGCAAAGATCGCCGCTCATGATTACGAGGGCGCTTACGCCATCATAAAGACCACCAACAGCCTTCCCGCCATCTGCGGCCGCGTGTGCCCCCAGGAAAACCAGTGTGAGAGCAAGTGCGTCCGCGGCATTAAGGGCGAACCTGTAGGCATCGGCCGTCTGGAACGCTTCGCCGCCGACTACGCCATGGCAAAGGGCTCCGCCCCCGCCGAGATACCCGCCCCCAACGGCAAGAAGGTAGCCGTGATAGGCTCCGGCCCCGCAGGCCTTACCTGCGCAGGCGACCTTGCGAAGCTGGGCTATGAGGTACATATATTCGAAGCTCTGCATACCCCCGGCGGCGTGCTGGTATACGGCATTCCCGAATTCCGTCTTCCCAAGGCGCTGGTCCGGGAGGAGATAAAGAATGTGGAGGCTCTGGGCGTAAAGATAGAGACCAACGTAGTAGTCGGCCGCTCCATAAGCCTGGATGAGCTGATGGAGGAGGAGGGCTTTGACGCCGTATTCGTAGGCAGCGGCGCAGGACTGCCCAACTTCCAGAAGATACCCGGCGAGAACCTCTGCGGCGTATACTCCGCAAACGAGTTCCTCACCCGCATAAACCTCATGAAGGCATACGAGTTCCCCGAGACGGATACCCCCATCCGCGTGGGCAAGAACGCTGCCGTAATAGGCGGCGGCAACGTGGCAATGGACGCCGCCCGCTGCGCAAAGCGTCTGGGCGCCGAGAACGTGTACATCGTATACCGCAGAAGCGAGGCGGAAATGCCCGCCCGCCGCGAGGAAGTACACCACGCCAAGGAGGAGGGCATCATATTCAAGGTGCTCAATAACCCCGTTCGCATAAACGGCGACGAGAACGGCTATGTCACCTCTATGGAGTGCATAGAGATGGAGCTGGGCGAGCCCGACGCTTCCGGCCGCCGCAGGCCCATTGCCAAGGAAGGCAGCGAGTTCACTCTGGACGTTGACACCGTCATCGTGGCCATAGGCAACAGCCCCAACCCCCTCATCAAGAACACCACCCCCGGCCTCACCGTGGGCCGCAAGGGCGAGATAACCGCAGACCCCGAGACCGGCGCTACCTCCAAGCCCGGCGTATTCGCGGGCGGCGACGCCGTTACCGGCGCAGCTACCGTAATACTGGCAATGGGCGCGGGCAAGAAGGCCGCCGCGGCTATAGACGAGTATCTCAAGAATAAGTAGTGTTTTTCCTCTTACTTTCCTTTTAAAAAAGGAAAGTAAGCAAAGGAAAACCAACGAAAACAAAACATAAAACAGCGCTCAGCCCTGCCGTACACAAGACGGCAGGGCTGTTCTTATATTCTTATACGCATAATCCTATGTCTTAATATATATTTCCCATTTGCTTTTCTTTTCTCTTTGCTTCTTTCTGCTTTTCTTTTCTCATGAAAAGAAAAGAGAAAGAAGACGGATATCCCCCTTTTACCCCATAAACGCCACCCGTTCGCCGCCCTGTAATACCTCGGGCAGGTCGTTCATGCGCAGCAGGTTGGCCCGGCTGGTATTGTACTCCCGGGCTATGGAGTACAGCGTATCTCCGGCGCTGGCAAAGTACACGGTTATGCCCTGATGCGGGGGTCTTTGGGGGCACTCCTCAATACCCGTCACCGCCTCAAAGCCGCCGGTGCAGTACAGATCCGCAATGAGTATGAGCGTACAGTTCAGTTCCACGCTCCTGCCTCCTCCCGCCGCCGAGGCCGCCGCCACTCCGTATATCATGGCGTCTGTGGCGCCTTGGGCCTCCATGTTCACAGAGAAGGGTATATCCTCATTGAAAGCGAATATGCAGCCGCTTTCGGCGGTGTATAATATGCGGGTGAACAGCAGCCCCTCAGCGGTGAGTACCCCGTTTTCTATGCCGTAGGACGTCACCATGGGCCGTGCGGTCGCGTATACCGCCCTGGCCGCCTCGGGCATACCATCGGGTATCATTATGTTTTCACTTATGGACTGCCGCTGGGTGCTCAGCCCGCAGTATGAGGAGGTGCGTATAAGCCCATGTGTGCATTCGAACGGCACGGTAGGGGAAAATATGTCCGTCACGGCATCGGAACGGCCGCCGGCACGGCCCCATGTGCGGTATGTGAGCTCCACATCCGCTATCACTACGCCGAAATCCTCAGCCCCCCGCACCTGACAGCCGGATACCCTCACCTCGCCCCACATGGGAGTCAGCGCCTCTCCGTCCACGGTCTGAGTGAAGGGTATGGCCTGGCTTAACTGGCTCATCGCCCCTGTGCGGCTCTGTACCAGCGCCGATATGTACAGCGTACCCTCCAGGCATATTCCGTCTTTGCCGGGAGATACGTCCCTCAGCGCCCCATGTACCTCGCTGTACAACACCTCCGTGGCGAAGGGCGCCTCTATCTCCTCCCGCAGGCGGAAGCTGCCCCGGCTCTCCCCCGCCCGCTCGTAGAGTGTCATCTCCTGCCGCTGCTGCTCCCCATCCTCTATGCCGCTTATTCCATCCAGTACCTTTGCCCCGCCTGATGCTGTCACCATTGCGTTTATATCCGCTACCGCGTTGAGGGTAATTCCGCCCTCCCCCTTGTTTATTTCCAGGGATTGCAGCGCCGAGCGCACCTCGGCCCTCATGCCCTCCCGCACGCCATCCGCGGCTATGCGGTGGGTGAAGGGGGCGCTTGAAGTGAAGGCAAACACCTTGTCATCCATGCAGATGAGGTCAATTCTCACAACTCCCTCTATGGCTATTTCGCCCTCCCTGGCGCTGGATGAAGATATAGCCACCTCGCCGGTATACGAGAGTATCTCCTTTGCGCTGCGGCCCTCCGGCAGCGGTATGCCGCCCTCGACGGCTCCCTGAGATACTCCTGTATATATTATCCGCTCCCCCGGAAGCTCTTTCCAGATCAGTTCCATATGCCTGCTCCTCTCGCATAGATTATCGTTATATAATCATACGAGGGTAGTATGCCAATTATGCAAAAGGGCCGCTTATGTGGCCATTCACCCGAAAAACGAAGGTAACAAACACACGGGTGATAATATTTAATGTTTCTTACTCCGGCCGCTTGTACGAAGATACTGCATAAAAAAATGAGTATGCGTGGGCGTTAATAACATGAGTTGCTAACATTATCAACATAGTTATCCACATTTCAACGCGTTTAAGACAGTTTCAGTGTTAACAACAAGTTCAGAATAAAACCTTGACGTATATTTATTATTGCCCTGCCCTTTGCCGCCGGCAGTAAAATGATACTATTTTACACATAAAGACGAATTCCGTGTTTACCTTTTGGGGACAAAAAAGGGGAGCCTGCCGGCTCTCCCCTTTTCACCTTGATTTAAGGCTTTAATGTTATCCAGTACCTCTGTATCATCCCGCAACGGCTAAGAGCTGCATCACACTCAACCCGGTTTTCCAACACGCCGCCGTTTTTTATTATAGTCCGGCGGGACGCCTCGTTGTCCGCGTCGCATGTGAGCAGCACCCTGTTCTCCCCCTCCTCTCGGCACTTGGGCAGCAGCAGCGAAAGCATCTCGCCTGCGTAGCCCTTTCCCCGCTCGGAAGGACGCACGCTGTAGCCGATATTCCCCCCGAAGCGCAGCAGAAATTCAGTCAACGGCCGCCTGAAGTCAATCATGCCAACCAGTCTGTCATCGCCTTTGCGCACCGCCAGGTACACATCGGATGGCACATAGCCTTCGCCGTAGCGCTCTCTGAGCCGCCCCTCAAAATCCGCCCATTCGGCGTAGCTGTTGGTATCCTCCAGAGCGGCACATCCATCCAGGCTGTCGCCGTTGTCCAGCATCTCCTGCCGGTATGCCATTACCTGATCTGCGTATTCCTGAGTCGGGCGGATAAGCTTGAGGGTATGCATGGGCGCCTCCGAAGGTTTTTCTTCATTATAGCACACCTATATCACATTCTGAATCTCGCTTCTGCCGTTTTTCTCCCGGGCAGTCTCCATGATGAGCTTATCAGCAACCAGGGCTATGAATTCACCGTTGGTGGGCTGCTCAGCCTAGTGCTGCTGTGCAGCAATAGGCTGATAGTCTACGTTTTTGTCACATGCCGCATCTGAAGCCTGAGACTGATTTATAGGGGAGTTAGTCGAATCCGTTACCTTCTGTTTCTTGGTGTTTTTCAGATAATAGCAGATAAAAAATAATAAAGCAAGTTTTAGGGCGACTAACATCTGAAATTTGTGTGTTGGTGGGGGTGGAGTGGCAAGCTGGGAAGAAGATAGATATAACTTTATAACAACTTTTATGCAAGTTGGATGCAAGGTTGATAATGGATTGAAACAGGTTTGAAAGTGAAGTTTTAAACCTGTTCTAACTTATTTGTTTTTAATATCAGACGATTTCTAGTAAGTACTCCCTTAGTTGTTAATTGCCAAAATAAAGCTTTTGCTTCTGTACTCCAATGGGATTGAATAAGACCTAATGCTTCTAATTGAAGCAGAATACGTTTGATTATTAGAGAGTCAGAGAAACTATAGTAGATGGATGCGCTAGTTCCTCCGAAAAGGTATTCTATCAAGCAGTTATTAATACTTCTTTCAGATATAGAGCAGCCTAACATTTGTATGGCAATTGGCATAAATAATTGAGGAAGTTTAACTTCCTTTGTGTGGTATGTATGTTTTGAAAAATCGGACGTTTTTTTATAATAACAATAACCTATATTAAACTCACATTCTTCGAAAGCAAGATGATCTATAGTAGATAAGGAAATAATCTCCGCTTTCGCATTATTTAGGTTGGCGGTTAATTGCTCATTTTCTTTTTGTAAAGACATAATTTCACGTCGTAGTGATGCTTCATCATAATCTGTTGCACGCTGCCAACCTGGACGGTGAAGTTCTTTGGTTGCTTTTGCAATTGATATTGCTACTTTACTGGTTAACTCATCAGATGTACTCCAAATTGCTGCTAATCTATTTGATAAGGCTTTTTCGCGAAAATTTTTTAAAGCTGCTATTCTCTCAGGAGATGTTTCCTTTTTATCTTCAGGCAGTTTAACAGAGTCATTTATTGCGAAGACCAATATGGGAATATTCTGTGCCTTAGCATATTCGTATTCCATTTCGGTATAACTAATGCCGGTAGATTCGTTAATGGAACCATACCGTTTTCCGATAATCAGAATATAGTAGTCACATAAATCAATCACTTTTTTGATAATATTAAACTGTTCCTCGTCTGCGGCAGCAAAAGCTTCCATGCCAGCAGGAATACAATCTGCCATAAGGAGTATATCTAAGATTTTTCGTCGTTCTTCTATCAAATCAGTGTAAGTGGAACTAATGAATACTTGATATTTCTTATCAGCCACGGATAAATATTCCTTTCATTATGCAACAAGGCTTGTCCAATAAAGTATAAAAGTTAAATATACTGCAAAACCATATTCTCCAAAAACTTCATCATCTTATTAACCACTGCCTTTGGATGAGTAATCTTTGCCTTTTCGCCAAACTGAAGCAGCCACGAATAAAACTGATTGCTCAGTTCCACTTCAACGGAAACGGAAAAGTGCTCATCATCAACCTTTGAATATGATGCGTTCTTTGTGCCAAAACGGTCTATTACGGAATCCAACAGATGGTTCTCAAACTGCATTGAAACGAGTTGTTTTTCGCCGCCGAACATGGAGAAGACACGCTGCGTATAGGACCGAAGGTCAATTGATTCGAACACTTCTTTCCCTTCCTGCGGATCTGGCAGCAACTTAACATCTTTCATTCTATCAATACGATAGGTGCGCATATCCTGTGCTTTATCATCAAACGCTAGCAAATAATAATTCCCATCGTTTATGAGCAAGCGAAAGGGGCTTACTTTATAAAGCTTTCCATGATATTTCTCGACCATTGAGTTAACATCATCAATGGTGTGCTTCATGTATTTAAAACTGATTTTCTGAGGTTCATGTGGCTTTCCATCCTGCTTTTTAGCCATAGCAGCATTGATGGTGCTGATGATGTTCAAGGTGCCCTTCTGAGTGCTTTTAACACGATCAATGAGGAAAACTTCATGTTGTAAGGATTCGGCTTGATACATGCTGCCTAATTCGCCTATTGTGCTTACCAATTCCTTTGCTTTGGAAGCAGAAATGAATCTTGCTGCATGCACACATTCAGCAAGGATACGCAGATCATCAAATTCAAACTGGCGAGACAGCAAGCGATAGCGACCACCTTGTCCACCATCGATATCCATGCCGAATTCATCACGCAGAATTGCAATGTCACGATAGATGGAACGCCGCTCCGCTTCAATGGAACATTCTTCACTGAGATAATCTACGATATCACTTGCTGTAATAGCGTGATTTTCATCGGAGTTCTCAAGAAAGAACTTCGCTACATAGAGGGTTTTGAGTTTTTGGTTTTCGGATTTTGGCACGGTTTTTTTCACCTCTGTATTTATAGTAAAATAATACCATAATCAAAACAAGGGCTGTTACTTAAAACACTAGGAACTTTTGTAAACTAAGAAGTACAAAATAAACAGAAAAGGAAAGGACAAGCTAAAATGGATATTACTAAACTCAAAGAAGCTGGTTGGTTATATGTTGTGGATAACCCTGGCGATATTGAAGTTCAAATGCTGAGACTAATAAGAACGTCAATATATTTGGACACAAATATTATTATTGAAATGGCGAGATACTGTAATGGGAAATGTGCAAGTGAAAACAAAGAAAAAATTGGGGAATTATATAGATTACTTTGTAAGTTAATAAAAGAATATAATATTTGCTGTCCATTGGGGAATCAATTGATAGAAATGGGTGTATCAGAAAACAACACAAATGGAATAGAATTTGTGTTTGATTTTAGTAAAAACGAGTTACTAAAACCTGAAGAAATAGAAACATTAGAGATGGATATGTTCTTTGATGCTTATGACGATAATAAACGATGCATACAAATGGTTAATACTCAAGGGTATGTAGAGGAAGGTACTATTATTGACCTAGAAGAGAGAGCGGGGCTGTGGCAGAAAGACGCGTGCAAACAAGAGCGAGAGGCAATGCGAAGTGTGGCGCATAGCTTAAATGAGGCAAAACATAACAGAAAAATCGCAGAAGATTTTGAAAAACTGCTACGCAAGGAACAAGAGGCTTACGCTGAATTATTTATAAGAGCAATTCTAAATCCGCCTCAATTAGAAAATGCTAGCATGGATGACATGCTGAAGTATCTTAGAACAATGGCGGAGTTTATGATGCGGGCAGAGCTTACACCTTATTCTACAGATGAGGAAAAAAACAATAAAATATTAAAGTACTATAATTTTTTGCTTAGTGATCATCATCAGGCTATTCCTTATAGGAAAATAGAGAGTACGCTATGGGCATATAGGATGTGTAAGGATAAAAAAATTCTCGGAAGCGACCATTTGGATACTGTTTGGGCTGCAGCATATTTGCCATTTGTGACTCACGCATTTACGGATAATGCCTTTTGTGATTTATTGGAGGAATCAGGCATAGCAAAAATGTATAATACAAAAATTTATAGTATGAAGACTATAGATAAACTAATTGAAGAACTGCAGAGATTATAAAAGAAAGCGGAGCTAACTACTCCGCTTTTCCCTCACCATCGTACTCTTACTTATCCCTGTCATCCTCTCAACTTCCCTATACGTTTTCCCATCCTTCAGCAACCCCAACGCCAACTCAATCTGCTCTTGCGTGAACTTCTTAGGTCTGCCGTCCTTGAAGTTGGGATTCTGTCGAGCTGTCATTTTGCCTGTTTGGGTGCGCTCTGCAATCATGCCCCTTTCGTATTCCGCAAAGGCAAGCATAACTGTGAGGATGAGATTGCCGGTGAGAGTGTTTTCAATAAGGCCCATGTTGAGGATGTGAACTTTAACCCCTCTGTCGAATAGCTCTCTGACAGTCTGCACACCCTCTATGGCGGTTCGCGCGAATCTGTCAAGCTTGCATACTACTAATGTGTCATCCCTTTGCAGAGAGCGAAATAGGCTGTTGAATTTAGGGCGTTCCATTGTCTTGCCGGTAAAGGCTTCTGTGATTATCTCCTGACAGCCGTATTTCTCAAGGGCGGCAACCTGTTCCTCAAGGCTGTTTCCGTCGCGGCCCTGTGTTGCTGTCGATACTCTTGCATATCCGTAAATCATGGTTATTTCTCCTTTACTTTTGAACCTGAGTTTTGACACCGTTTTTTTGCCTGAATACGGTTTGCGCTGTGGCGGTGTCAGAACTTTTAAGTTATGGGACACGGCGGCGGCTGAGGCTGCCGTATCCCTGAGTTTGAATGTTAAGCTTCAAGCATTTGCTTTGCACAATCGAGGCAAGCGATTCTTACGGCTTTGGTCGCTCTGACGGAGTTGCCGCAGCAGGGGCAGATGTACTTTCTGCTGCTTGAGGGCCTGACCGCTGTGCCGGAAGCCGCGCCGCTGTGGGTTCCTGTGCCTGTGATTCCAAATCCTGCAAGGCTTTCGTTGCGGTTGATTAGGATATCCGTCAGGCCGTTGTTTATGGCAAAGTCCATAAGCTGTTCTGTGGGCTGAGTGATTGACCAGCCGTATTTTTCATGGTGGAAAACTTGTAATCCGCGGCTTTCCGCTGCCGCCTTGAAGCGCTTGTTGTGGTAGGTGTTGCCACGGCTGCAATCCTGAATGCCGTTTTTGTAATTGAGGTAGTGCACCATTTCATGCAGCAGCGTTGCAATTACTTCCTCAATGGGGCGTGAAAGAGTTCCTGCTCCTATGTTGATTTCGTGGCTGTTGCCGATTGTGGAAACCCATGTATCATCCTTTAATGAGAAATGGCCGTAGGCCTTTGGGGTGGACTGAATGGTTATTGTAGGCCTTGAAAGTTCATTTTCAAAATATTCTGCGTTGAGCAGGTCGAATATCTTGTTGAGGTATCCTGCTACCCTGTTGTAACTTGTAAGCTGTTTCATGTTTGCGTATCCTTTCTTGATTCTGCGGAGCGGATACGCTATTATGTTGGTATCCACTCCGTAAGGTGTGGGGTTAGCTCTTTGCCTGTTGCTTTGGTCGGCTAGTAGGCAAGGGGCTTTTCTTATACAATGGAAAACCTGCGGCTTGAGATTTGTTTGGTGAATCGCTTGTACAGTTCGCCGTATTCCCTTTTGAATGCGGTGCTGTCAAAGCGATTTGTGAGGATGGAAGTCCAGCGAATGATGTAAGCTCCGGCTTCAAGCTCCTCTGTCTGCTGTTCAAGCATTTCAGCCTTTATGCTGTCTTTGATGGCTTCGGCCTCTGCCTGTGCTTCGGCGATGAGGCGTTCCCATTCGTTGAGGGCTTCGATCTTTGCGATAAGTTCGTTTCTAGACATTGTATTTTCTCCTTTTCTTTTATTGGGTTTCCCCTTTTGACTATACTTATTATACTACGAAAAACGTAATCTGTAAATACGTTTAACGTAATTATAATTACGAAAATCAAAATTTTATTATGAATTGCGTGTTGAAATGATACGAAATTCGTGATACAATCGAGCAAGAAAGGTGGGTGCGCCTATGATTAAGTTTAAGGTTAAAGTAATGCTTGCAATGCGTGATATGACACAAAAAGAACTTGCAGAAAGAACAGGCATTAGGCCGCCTACAATATCCGCAATATGCACCGGAAGCATTAAGCATTTGCCTGTTGAAGCACTGGATAAGATTTGTGCAGTGTTGGAATGTCAACCGGCGGACTTAATGGAGCATATAAAGGAGCAGTAAGTATATGATAAGCAAGGATATGTATACGCTGCTGAGCGTTATGCCATCAATGCCAGAGAATATTGAAGGTATAGAACTGTTAAATGGATTAATCGAGAAAAAGCTGTTAAATCCTACTTTGGGACGTGAGTTGTTAGAGACGGCAATAGCGAATGGGTTCATTAAAGCGTCATCACGGCATGTAGAACACTGCTATATCGAATTACTGTATAAAGGTGTTATTGCCATAGAGGAATACGAGAACAAGCAAAAAAGCGATGATTTAATGGAAAAAGCCTATAAGACATCACAATATGCTATGTGGGCGGCGATTGCCAGTGCTGTCACCGCAATAATTGCCTTGTTTAAGCAATAAACAAAAAGAGTGGCCGAAGTCACTCTTTCTCTATTTTATCCTTATATTGGGGTTGTTCAGATTCTTCTTAATGGAATCCATTATCTTTGTGGATATCACTTTGCGATACTTTTCGCTGTTGAATACATTGTGCATATCGTCAAAGGATACGTTGATTACTTCCTCAATATTCCACTCAATAGCGCCTATAACATCCTCTAGGGCGGCGGTGCATATTTTAACGCAGGTTTCCTCTATCATTTGCGGTACAACTTCCTGAATGACCTTAAGTGCTATCTGCCGCATTTCTGCGTGGTGCTGTGCGGCTCTGCCGCCGTGGTAGTCTCGTGTTGGGTTGTGAAAGTAATTGTTTCCTGGTATTTCGCCTTTTTTCACATAGGCACTGGGGCCATAATAAGACGCATAGGGATAAGCAGATGTCATTTGTTTCACCTCGTTTTATTTAATAGGGGGGGGCGGCATTATGGGATTCCCCCCAATCCCTTGTAAAATTAAAGTACAATCCTGCTGCATAAGAACCGCGAAATCAATATACATCTACATCTTCTTCGGGTTTGTCATACCAGCCTGGATATAACTCGTAAAGCGGCATGACACCGTCGACGGTTTCGCATTTCAGGTTGAGTTCTTTAAGCAATTCATCTACAGAAGGACCGCTGCTTTCGCTTTCTTTTTCAAAAAAAGATTCTTTATCTTTTTTATTTATATTATCTGTTTTATCTATTTCTCTATTGCCGGAACGGAATTGAGAGTTTGCTGGAACAGATTTTTTTGTTTTTTCGGGCGGCATAGATTTTCCGTTAGATAAAACTCCAAAATTGAGTTCACTGCGGCGAATAGGGGTAGTGTGGAACTCATACTGGTAGTTATAACTTTGGGTAAGGTATCCAAGTTCGATGAGTTTGTTAACTGCATTATGATACGCTGTCTTTTTGTATCCTGTGGCATTTTCAAATGCTTGTTGACTGAGTTCCAGTTTGAAGCCATTGGCGTTTCCTGCAAGGTATAGATACAACACAAATTCGCAGTATGTCATTTGCTGCTGTGCAAGGCGCATTTCATCAGTGCCGATCTGAAGAAAGTTACCGGTGTATTTGCACTTGTGAATGTAGACTACTTTTTGATTTGTTACGGACATTTTCCTCCTTTGTGCCGAACCCGCACAGCAAAACAAAGGTTCAGTAACTTTTGTTACTGAACCCCTTATATGAACCACAAGCTTGGGGAAAAATAATACCTAGAATACGTATTCGTCTACGTATATGTAGATCTTCTCTGATGGTGGCTCTGCAAAGTTCGTTCCGGTGGATGCGGCATGATAATTATATTTATTTGATATGTTGAGAAAGCATCAGGCGAAAAACGCTTATTTCCCTTACTTTCTATAAATATTATACCAAAAATTCAGGGAAAAATCGAATTTTGGATGGTGTCAAGTTTTGAACAAGGAAAAAGGCAGCAATCTGATTTGATTACTGCCTTTGGTTTAATTTCATTTATGAAATTGCTTGGATTATTCCCGCATAAGTACTCCAAAATGTATCGGTTTTGTAGGCCTCAATTAAAGCTTTGGGAACGTATATTGCATTTGGGTTATTATCAGCAAAGATTCCACCCCAATGGTCTGATGGGAGACTGGCGGTAACTACATTGCTTGATAACAGTGTAATAGATGGGCTGCAGCGCCAAAATGCACCATTCCAAATGCGACTTATGTACTCTGGAATCGTTATATTATTTAATGCTGTGCAAGCACCAAACATATATGGCGATAATCTTCCAGTACTAGATGATGTTGCGCCTGCTGTTCCAAAGGTAACCTGAGTTAGACTTGAACAATTTTCAAAGATATATGCCCCTAGGTTTGAATCGCCTGGATTAGTTAATACACTGTGGGGAATATATACAGATTCCAATGATACACAGTTTTGAAAAGCAGATTCGCCTAATGTTAAAAGGCCATCTGGCAAAATGATTTCATTCAAAGATACACAATTATAAAACGCCCTAACACCTATAGCTTTAACATTTGAGGGGATTTCCACCGTCTGAATTAACTTATTATCTATAAATGCTTCGTAATATATTTCGGTTGTTTTATCAGGTATTATAACATTTGTATCACTGCCCACATAAGCCAACAGAACAGTACCATTTCCATTATCATTGAAGATGAAATCAGTTGTTTTTGCAATAATTCCTGTATCCTCATTCCCAATCCACCAGTTACCGTTCTCACCAATGTAGGGAGTTTGACCAGCGGCACCTGATGCACCGTCTTTACCGTTAGTGCCATCTTTACCATCTACGCCATCACGACCAGCGGCACCGGTATCGCCTTTTTCACCTTGGGGGCCACGTTCACCTTTGGAGCCTTGCGGACCAACTTCACCTTGTGGTCCTTGTATTCCCTGAGGGCCTTGAGGACCAATATCACCTTTATCGCCCTTTTCGCCTTTGGCATAGCCTGCATCTATGGTGCTTCCGTCGCTCATGGAAAGAACAAGGTGCCCCTCTTCATCGATATTAGCACCTACGACAGATACCGCCGCAGAACAGCCAACGGAAAGGAGCATGATGGCGATCAGCATTAAGCAGAGAAATTTTCGCATACCTATACCTCACAAACATTTTGATATCATTATAGATATCATAATACATATCATATTATAGTATATTAAGAAATCTCCTGTCAACATAAACTGATAGTAATTAGACAAGGAGACATAATATGAGCGAAGTAAAAGGCGATGTATTAAAGCTGAAAAAACGTGGGGAAGACGGAAACAGGGTGATTACTGTACGTATTAAAGAAGAAACACTTTCCGAGATAGACAGGATTGCCAAAGAGGTCAATTATTCGCGAAATGAACTGATAAATACCATTTTGGAACATGGAGTAAGAACAATAGAAATTGAATAAGAAAAAGACCTTCCCGACATCCGGAAGGTCTTTTATCTTTTCATATTTCATTTTCACTAGGCCGCCTGAAGCTCGGCTTCTCCTTTCACAATTGAAAGTGCATTTTCAACTTTGCTTTCTGCACATTCCACTACGCCGAACTGGGCCACTTCGGGATACATTGCGAGGAACCATTTCTTGATATTTGCATAGCGAATGGAGTGACATTCTGCCAACAAAAGCTGCTGCTGGAATTCTGCCATATTGGGAGTGGCATTAGCGTGGGTGCGGATGTAGTCTTCCATGTACTTATAGGTGAGACCGCGATAGCTTTCCTTATCTTCCTTCTTTTTGATGGAGCGAAGGGTTACCTGGTAGGAGGGGTAGTCTCTGCGTGCATCCTGAAGGAGGTTGTATTCGTTGGAGCCGACAAAGGAGGCAGCCTTAGCGAAAGTTCTATCCATTACGAGAGTTCTGTTTTCGTGATTGATCTTAAGAGTGTTTTTCATAATTACTGCTCCTTTTTGCTCACTGTTGTCTTGATTAAGCTGCCTTGGCTGCGATGCGTGCTTCCTTGGCCTTGGCGATGATCTCATCGATGTTCTGACGCGCTTTCTCGATTTCAGGATACTGAGTGAGGAACCACATCTTGATTTCGCCGAAGGATGCCTTTGCTGCAAGCTCGTCATCGGTGTTGCCGCAGAGGAGGTTAAAGGTTGCCATCTGTTCGCTCTCTGCACCGGAATGATCGGTGTTGGTTGAACTCCATGTTCATTGCAAAAACTCCTCCTGTTTGTAGGTATAATTCTTACCCAATAAACAGAAGGAGTTGGTCGCATCAGGAAAAAATTATTTATCGCATTCATCCCTCATTTTCAGTTGGAGTTTGCTGTGTTGGTGGGCGTATCGGCGAACAAAGCGCGAAGTCCCCAACCCTCAATTTTTGCCTGATTATATGACGTTCTGAATCTCCGCCTTGCCGCCCTTCTCCCTCGCAGTCTCCATGATGAGCTTATCAGCAACCAGGGCTATGAATTCACCGTTGGTGGGCTTGTCGTTTTTGCTGTAGATATTGTAGCCAAATATCTGGTTGATGTTCTCTATTTTCCCGCGGGTCCAGGCCACCTCTATGGCGTGGCGTATGGCGCGCTCAACTTTAGAGGCAGAGGTCTGGAACCTCTTGGCGATGCCGGGGTAAAGCTCCTTGGTTATGCGGCCGCAGAGGGCGGGCTCAAAGTATACCATGCGCACCGCCTCCCGCAGGTAATGGTAGCCCTTTATGTGGGCGGGTATACCTATCATGAGGAATACAGAAGCGATTTTCTCGTCCAGAGTCTGGGGCTTGGGGCTTATGGCGCAGACCTGCGAGCGCTGTGCGTAGGTGCTCTCCATCATGTCCATTATGCGCTTGTACAGCGTATCGGGGTCGATGGGCTTGACCATGTAATACTTTGCGCCAAGTGTGCAGGCCTGCCGTACCATCTCCTCCTGACGCAGGGCGCTTATCACTATGACGGCAGGCACGTCCTTCACGAGGCCGCTGTTAAGCCTCTCAAGGAGCTCAAAGCCGTCCATGCCCGGCATGATGAGATCGCACAGGAGCACATCGTACCGGTTGTTGTTCATTGCGTCCAGGGCGGACTGACCGTCGTTCACGGTGTCTACCCTTTCTATTCCCTCCTGAGCCGTAAGGTAATCCCTGACGGTGGTCTGGAACTGGTTGTTGCTGTCTGCCAAAAGTATGCGGTATTTAGCCATATAGTGCCTCCGTAATAATGTAATTTTTTGGTTATCCTGCGGTATATGCGGTTTTCTGTATGCTGTGATTTTAGCACCGCCATTTTCGCGGCGATAGGGAATAAATTTGGCTGTTTTTGCAGGCATTTGCCTCCTCGGGTACAATTATTGTCCGGTTTTGTCCAAAGGTTAAAAAGTGTGCCGTTATTTGCTTTTATGGCGCCGCCGTGATATGCTATAATTGATTTTGCTGAGAATTGCAGGAGGGTTGTCACATGGACGACAGCAGGCTTTTTGAAAGGACGGTTTCCTCCGCCATACAGTATTCCGGCCCGGTATTCGACGTGTACAGCGATACCGTCGAGCTTTGCAACAAAAAGACCGCCCGGAGGGATTATCTTAAACACCGGGGCGCGGTGGCCGTGGTGCCGCTCACGGATAATGGCGGCGTAATAATAGAGCGCCAGTTCCGCTACCCGCAGCAGAGGGTGATGACCGAGATACCCGCAGGCAAGCTGGAGGCCTTCGACACAGACCCTCTCGATGCGGCGAAGCGGGAGCTTAAAGAAGAAATAGGCGTAACGGCAAAGGAGTTTATCCCTTTGGGCATATACATACCCTCCCCCGCCATACTTTCGGAGCGTATATACGTGTACCTTGCCAGAGGCCTGAGCTATGGCAATGCCCACCCGGATGAGGACGAGTTTCTGGACTACCGGGAAACGCCGCTGTGCCAGCTTATAGATATGATAATGGATGACCGGATTTCCGACGGCAAGACGGTATTCGGTCTGTTCAAGGCGGCGGAATACCTCAGGCGCCAGGAGCGGGAAGCAAATGGATAAAAACGCGGTATTCAAGAACCTTTTGTTCGATCTTGACGGTACGCTCACGGACCCCGCATTGGGCATCACCTCCGCCGCCCAGTACGCTCTATGCAAGATGGGCATAGAGGTTGCGGACAGGACAACGCTTACATGGCTGATAGGGCCGCCGCTCATAGGCTCCTTTGAGGAGGGCTTCGGCATGACCAACCTTCAGGCGCTGGAGGCGCTGAAGCACTATCGGGAATACTTTTCCGAAAAGGGCATATTTGAAAACGAGATATATCCCGGCATACCCGAGCTTTTAAGCGGCCTCAAGGCCGCAGGCAGGCGGGTTATGGTAGCCACCTCAAAGCCGGAGGAATTCACCCACAGGATACTGGAGCACTTCGATATAGCACGGTATTTTGACTTCGTAGGCGGCAACACCATGGACGAGGGCAGACCCACAAAGGCGGACGTGATAGCCCATGTGCTTCGCTCCTGCCCCGATGCAGCGCCGGAAAACACACTGATGATAGGGGACCGGAAATACGACGCGGAGGGGGCAAGGGCCTTCGGGCTGGACTGCGCCGGCGTGCTCTACGGCTACGGCAGCCGTGAAGAGCTGGAGCATGCCGGGGCCGCATACATAGTCGAAAGCGTAGCGGCGCTCCGCGAGCTGCTGCTTTAGCTGATAAAGTAAACATAAGGAGAAACGGATATGTCAAAGGTCTACTTTACGGATATGCGCACATCCTTCACGGAAAACCTGCCAAAGAAGCTGACCCGCCTTATAGACAGGGCCGGCCTGGGCACCATAGATTTCGACCATAAGTTCGTCGCCATCAAGATACACTTCGGCGAGATGGGGAACCTTGCATACCTCAGGCCGCAGTACGCAAGGGCTCTCGCTGCATACATAAAGGAGCGGGGCGGGCTTCCCTTCCTTACCGACTGCAACACGCTCTATGTCGGCTCCCGCAAGAACGCGCTCGAGCATATCGAGACGGCGTACATAAACGGCTACACTCCATACGCTACCGGCTGCCAGGTGATAATAGCAGACGGCGTGCGCGGCACAGACGAGGCGTATATACCCATAGGCTGCGAGGAGGTCAAGACCGCAAAGATAGGCCGCGCCATAGCAGACGCGGATATAATAATAAGCCTCAACCACTTTAAGGGCCACGAGGATGCGGGCTTCGGCGGCGCGCTTAAGAACCTCGGCATGGGTTCAGGCTCAAGAGCGGGCAAGATGGAGATGCACTACGACGGCAAGCCGGTAGTGGATCGCGACCGCTGCCGCGGCTGCCGCAAGTGCGCGACGATATGCGCCAACGACGGCATACACTACGAAAACAGCAAGGCCGTTATAGACCACGACCACTGCGTGGGCTGCGGCCGCTGCATAGCCATATGCAGCTTCGACGCCATAAAGCCCGACAACAGCTCCAGCGAGGCCAGCCTGAACAGGCGCATCGCGGAATACGCCTATGCCGTGGTAAAGGATAAGCCCAACTTCCACATAAGCATCGCGGCGGATATTTCCCCCAACTGCGACTGCCACCCCGAAAACGACGCGCCGATAGTCCCCAATATAGGTATGTTCGCCTCCTTTGACCCCGTTGCGATAGACCTGGCCGCGGCGGACGCGGTAAACGCCATGCCCGCCAACCCCAGGAGCGCGCTAAGCGAGGCGGAATGCCGCTGCCACGACCACTTTATCAACGTCCACCCCAACACCAACTGGCGGGTGCAGATAGAGCACGGCGAGGAGATAGGCCTGGGCAGCAGCGAATACGAGCTCATACGCATATAATCATACTTAACTGAAAGGCACTTTGACTTTTGCTTGAAAGGTACACCGCGGTAGACGTGGAGACGCCGAACCGCAACAACGACTCCATATGCTCCATAGGCATAGTACACATGGAATACGGCGCTCCCGTCTACCGGCGGGAGTTCCTTGTGAATCCCCGGGAGCACTTTGACGACTACAACATAAAGATACACGGCATAACCCCCCTCATGGTGGCTGACGCCCCTCTGTTCCCCGAAATATGGCCCGAGATCGAGCCGTTTTTCCACGGAATAATGGCGGCGCACAGCGCTGCCTTCGACCTTGGGGTGATATGCAAGTCCCTCGCGGTATACGGCCTGCCCATACCCGAGATAACCTATATCTGCTCATTGCAGAAATCCAAAAAACACATACCCAAGGAGCTTTACGGCAGCCATAAGCTCAACGACCTCTGCGCCGGGCTCAAGCTCCCCCTTGAGCACCACCACGATTCCCTGGACGATGCACTGGGCTGCGCCCTTATCATCGAAAATCTGGTGGATCGCTTCGGCGTAGGGCCGGAGGACATAAAGAAGTATCAGTACAAGGGAATACAGCCCACCGTATCAAGGCAGGAGCGCAATATGGCCATACATGCCCTGTGGAACACCATGGAAAAATACGGAAGGCGCAGCGTGCTGTTTGCAGAGTATCACGAAGCGCTGGAGGACTGGACGCGCAAATACGACAAGTACCTCCGGGACCCGGACGTGCGCGCCTGCCGCGACCTGATCGAAGGGGCGCTGCAAAGGGGCGGCGTAACCGAGGAGGAATACCAGATCATAATGGGGCTTTGATATGTTGACGGAACAGGGCATAAGACGCTATATCAAGTCGGATATAGACATAATATTCCTTGAGGAATCCCCCTCAACCAACCTTGAGGCAAAGAGTATAGCGGCCACCGCAAGGGAGGGCACAGTAATATTCGCAAGGCGGCAGCTTTCCGGCCGCGGCCGCATCGGCAGGAGCTTCGAAAGCCCCGAGGGGGGTATATACATGACAATGCTGGTACGCCCCACAGACCCCGTTTGCCTGACCATGGCGGCGGCGGTAGCTGTGCGTAGGGCCATGGTTGACAAGCTGAACCTCGACCCCGCCATAAAGTGGGTGAACGACATATACTGGGAAGGTAAAAAGGTCTGCGGTATACTTGCCGAGGGCGCCCTTTGCAAAAATGAGCTGAGGTACGCGGCGGTGGGAGTGGGGCTTAACTACCAGAGCCCTGTATTTACCGGCGGCCTTTCAGCAAAGGCGGGCAGCCTGTATCCTGATTTCCAGCCTCCCGTATCCATAGACGAAATGGCGGCAGCCATGGCGGACCAGCTGTATAAGGCGCTGACAAACCCATCGGACCCTTCCATATACCGCGAATACCGTGAGGGCAGCATGCTTACCGGAAAACGGGTCGTGCTCATGCGGGAGGGTGAGCCCGAGGCCACAGCCATAGACGTCACCCCCGAGGGACACCTGATCGTCCGCTTTGACGACGGATGCACTGAGGAGCTTTACAGCGGCGAGGTGAGCGTCAGAGCCGCAGAATATCCGCATACCGTATAAAACGCAATACCGACAGCAGCAATTGCAATACTAAACCCTTCTTTTCGGTGATAACATGTTATAAAGACTGTTGTCATCGATTTTTTATAAAAGGAGAACTAAAATGGAATTGAAAAAGTCTACCGTATGGAAGAGTTACCGTTTCCCGCTGATACTGCTCTGCTCCATAGTACTGGGCTGTATAGCAGGCGCGCTGCTGGGCAATAAGGCGGGCGTGCTTGCTCCCCTTGGCGATATATTCGTAAACGCGATGTTCACGGTGGTGGTACCTATGGTATTCATCTCCATAGCCTCCGCCGTAGGCAATATGTCCAACATGAAGCGTCTGGGCAAAATACTGGGCTCCACTCTCGTCACCTTCATCGTTACCGGCATAATCGCCGGCATCATAATGATAGCCGCCGTGAAGCTGTTTCCTCCCGTGCTTACCCCCTTTGAGGTAGCAGCCGAGGAGGTAGGCGAGCCCAAGACCGTAGGCGAGCTTATCGTCAGCTTCCTCACCGTGAGCGACTTCCCGCTGCTCTTCAGCCGCAGCAATATGCTGCCCCTTATAGTGGCCTCGATAATCTTCGGCTTTGGCGTATCCATCTGCGGCGGCCCGGAATGCGCCGTCGGAAAGCTGCTCAACAACCTTTCCGATATCATAATGAAGGTCGTAAGCATACTGATGTACTATGCTCCCATAGGCCTCTTCGCCTTCTTTGCCTCCCTCATCGGCGAGTTCGGCCCCACCCTCATAGGCAACTTTGGCCGCGCCATGCTGCTCTACTATCCTCTATGCGTTCTGTACTTCTTTATAGCCTTCCCCTTATATGCCCGCTTCGCAGGGGGTAAGGGCGCTGCCAAAAAGCTTTTCCAGCACATACTCAAGCCTGCTGTCACCTCCCTGGGCACCTGCAGCTCCATAGCCACCATACCCGCCAATATGGAGGCCGCAGAGGAAATAGGCATACCCCGTGACGTAAGCGACATAGTGCTGCCCCTCGGCGCTACCATGCACATGGACGGCTCGGTATTCTCCGCAATACTCAAGATAAGCTTCCTCTTCGGCTTCTTCGGCATGCCCTTTGATGGTATAGGAACCTATGTGACCGCCTTGATGATAGCCATATTCTCCGGAATAGCCATGTCCGGCGTGGCCGGCGGCGGCTTCGTAGGGGAGATGGTCATAGTATCCCTGTTCTTCCCCGAACAGATGGGCATCGCCTTCCCCGTAATCGCCACCATCGGCGCGCTGGTGGATCCTCCTGCCACCTGCATAAATGCCTCCGGCGACACTGTGGCCTCCATGATAGTTGCCCGCTTCGTCGAGGGCAAGGACTGGTTCCAGAAGAAGCAGGCCGAAAGGGCTGAAAAGGCCGGGGCATAAGGCCCGCTTTGAAGCAATTGTCCTGCACGGCAAACACCGAATGTGAAACCATAGTCAAAAGCCCGAAGCGTTATGCTTATCGGGCTTTTTTGTGGTATAATGGTTAAGTGGAAAGTTTTTGAATTTTATTTTTCGGAGGTATAATAAAAATGTCACAGCTTAAAGGCGCATGCATAATAGGCCAGTCCGGCGGCCCCACTTCTGTAATAAACGCCAGCGCTTACGGCGTTATCCGCACCGCGCTTGATTCCGGCTGCATTACCAAGGTATACGGCGCGGCCCACGGCATAAAGGGCGTGTTGGACGACGTGCTCTACGATATGGGCCAGGAGGACGCAAAGGAACTCGAATACCTGCTCTACACCCCATCCTCCGCTCTGGGCTCCTGCCGCTACAAGCTCAAGGACAGCGCCGAGGACGACTCTGATTACAAGCGCATTCTGGAGATATTCAAGAAGTACGACGTGCGCTACTTCTTCTACAACGGCGGCAACGACTCCATGGACACCTGCAACAAGATATCCAAATACATGCAGTCCGTGGGCTACGAGTGCCGCATAATGGGCGTGCCTAAGACAATAGACAACGACCTGTTCGGCACCGACCACTGCCCCGGCTATGCTTCCGCCGCCAAGTATGTGGCCACCACCTGCATGGAGATATACAGGGACGCCCGCGTTTACGACACCGGAATGGTATGCGTCATCGAGATAATGGGCCGCCACGCCGGCTGGCTCACCGCAGCCTCCTCCCTTGCCAATATAAGCGGCGAAGGTCCCGACCTCATCTACCTGCCGGAGCGTGATTTTGACCTTAATAAGTTCGTGGAGGACGTAAAGGCCGTATACGCCAGGAGCGGCAAGTGCATAGTCGCCGTATCCGAGGGTATACACGATTCCACCGGCAAGCTCATCGCCGAATACGGCGCGGAGAACGCCCCCGTGGACGCCTTCGGCCACAAACAGCTGGGCGGCCTGGCCTCCTACCTCGCCAACTACATCAAGGGCACGCTGGGCTGCAAGGTACGCGGCATAGAGTTCTCTCTGATGCAGCGCTGCGGCGCGCACCTGGCCTCCCTCACCGATATCCAAGAATCCTTCCTCTCCGGCAAGACCGCCGTACTGGAGGCCATATCCGGCACCACCGACAAGATGGTAGGCTTTGAGCGCAAATACGATGAAAAGGGCAGCTACGTCTGCGGCATAAAGCTCATGGATCTTACCGACGTTGCCAACACCGAAAAGAAGGTTCCCCTTGAATGGATCAACCGCGAGGGCAACAACGTGAACAAGGAATTCATTGACTACGCCCTGCCCCTCATTCAGGGAACCCCAGATCGCCCCCTTGAAAACGGCCTGCCCCGCTTCGCAAGGCTGAAGAAAATTCAGGCGAAATAAAGCAATACAAAACAAAAGGCGGCGCGCTCACTTGAGCGCGCCGCCTGTCGTGTTCAACCGTATTATTCTTCTGCTTCTGTCTTGCTGCTTTCCAGCATCTCCGGGAAGGGCCAGCCCTTTATGCCGCCCTCGATAATATAGAAGCGGGTCTGGTCGATCTTTTTCTCGTTTACATAGTAGCTTATGGCGTTCTCCGCGCCGCCCTTGCCTTCCATGCACATCACATATATAGGCAGGTCGTTCTCGGTAAGCTTATCCGTTACCTTATCCAGCCTCTTGCGCAGCTCCGCTGTGTTGGCGGGGTACGCCTTGGTCTCTATGGAGCCGTGGAGATGCCCGTCCTCCTTGTAGCTGTCCTTTGTCTGTACGGAGAGCAGCAGCATATCCTCCTTGGCCTCGATCTTGGTCTTGAGCTCATCAGGGGTGATGTACTGGTAATTGGGGGTGACCTCCAGCATATCCGCATAGGGCCAGTTGGTGCCGCCGCCTTCAAGTATGTAGAACTTGCGCGGGTCTATGCCCTTGGTAGCCCAGTGGTTTACGGCGTTATACGCGCCGTTGGTGCCGCTCATGCAGATGAGCACTATGGGGTCGAGGGTCTTTTCTATCTGCTCGTTCAGCTCGTCCAGAGCGTCCCACTGTTCCTTGTTTGTATTGGGGAAAGAATAGGTGGGTATGGAGCCGGGCAGGTGGCCGGCATCGTAATATTCGCTCTGACGGATATCTATAAGCATGACGTTCTTGTTTTCTTCAAGCAGCTTTACCAGATCGTCGGGAGCGATATAGAGATAATCTATGTTGTACCACTTGAGCTCCTCATAAGGCCAGCTCATCTGGCCGCCCTCAAGTATCCTCAGCCTGTCCTCGTCAACGCCCTTTTCCGCATAGTAGTCGTAGGCGTTTTCCGCGCCGGTCTTGCCGCCCAGGCCCACTATAATGACGGGGCCTTCCTTCTCATCTATCTTTTCGAGGGCGGTATCCAGCTTGGCCTTCAGCTCATCCGTATCCGCGGGATATGCGTAGGTAGAGATGGCGGTAGGCAGATGGCCCTGGGCGTAGTACTCCTCAGGCTGTATATCAACTATGACCTTTTCGTCGCCATTCTCTATCATTGTCTTTACTTCGTCGGCAGTGATATACTGATATTCCTTGGCGGGAGCTTCTTCATCGCCGGGGAGCTGCTCGGCGTTCTCCTGCTGCGCACAGCCGGCGAACAGGCCTATTGCCATCAGCACAGCCATTATCAGGGACAACTTCTTCATGGTATCTTCTCCTTATATGTTGCTTTATATGTTTCCTTGGTTTCCGCATTTGCATTGCATGGGCTTCCGCCCTCTCACAGCCGAACCGGCTGTCAAGGTTAGCCTCCTCACCCAACGGGGCAGGGCGTCACTACAGGCTGAGGTATGACTATCTCGGGTATCTTGGTCCTGCGGGGCTTGGGGCTGGCCTTTGGCGTAGGAGTAGGCAGGGGGCTGGGCTCCGGGGTGGGCGTGGGAGCGGGGCCCATGCTTATGTACACCGTCACCTTTTCGTCGCCGTCTATCTCCTGTCCCGCACTTACGCTTTGCAGGGCGACCAGACCCTTTGGCACCTTCTCGGAGGATACGAACAGTATGTCGGCATCGATGCCCTTATTTTTAAGTATGCTCTGAGCTACGTCAGCAACTTCGTATGTGAGGTCCGGCATCTCCAGAGGCTGGCTATCTGCTGCGGGCTCTTCGTTCTGCTTTGCGCCCTGTATAAAGTTTGTATAACAATACCATCCGCCCGCGCCTATAAGGGCCACCGCGGCTATTATGCCTATGACAAGGCCGGCCTTGCCCTTCTTTTTGGGCTGCTGGTCCTCGCTGTAATCGTCTATATCGTCCATATTGTCGGGCGTTTCCTCCGCCCTGGCCTCATTAAGCTCATCCTCGGCTCTTTCGATGTCCTCCTCGGCATGGGCAAGCTCCTCCTCCGCCGCTTCAAAGGCCTGCTCCGCTGCGGTTATTACGCTCTCCGCCGCGTCCATATCCTTTACGGTTCTGAGGGTGCTCTGGGCCTTGTCCACAGCTTCCTGAGCCTTTCCGGCTTTCGCCTGGCTCTGATGGAGCTTTTCTTCCAGCTCGTTTATCCGTTCCTCTTCCTTATTCATACTTCTTACCTATCAATCCAATATGTTGATTTATACATTTTGCGTCATGATTGGCGCTTTGTCAACAAGCGGCCAACCACGATTTTATTAACAAATTATGAATTTACGTAATTTTTTATTATTCGTAATATTCCGGCTTGAGAACTCCCACGTAGGGCAGGTTGCGGTAGAAGTTGTTGAAGTCCAACCCGTAGCCCAGCACGAATTCGTTGGGTATGACGAAGCCGGTATAGTCCGGTGTGATATCGCATTCTCTGCGGGAAGGCTTATCCAGCAGGCAGCATATTTTAAGGGAGGCGGGCTCTCTTGCCTCCAGTACCTTCTTAAGGTGCTTAAGAGTATGCCCGCTGTCCATTATATCCTCGATTATGAGCACATGGCGGCCGGTTATGCTGGTATCCATATCCTTGGCTATGCGCACTATTCCGGAGGTTCTCTTTCCGTTGCCGTAGCTGGATATGGACATGAAGTCCAGCTCTGTCATACAGGTCATATGCCGCACAAGGTCGGAAAAGAAGTGGACGGCGCCCCTGAGTATGCAGACGCATATCACGTCCTTGCCCTCGTAATCCTCCGAAAGCTGAGCGCCCAGCTCGGCTATGCGCCTTTGCAGCTCCTCCTCGCTTACCAGCACCTTATCCACTACCTTGTTAAGATCGGTCTTTTCTGCCATGTTGAACCCCCGGTTATTTTAAAAATTTTTTGTTTACTGCTCCGCAACGTACGTTACACGAAGCACCCGCTTCGTGTTTTCTTCCACCTTTACCTTATCAGAAATACCGTAGCCCGGTATGAACAGGGCGTCGCTTCCCGAAAAGAGTATGGGCATATTTCGTTGATCCCTCGGCACTTTTCTGTCTATGAAAAAGTCCTTGAGTTTCTTTCTGCCGCCCGAGCCTATGAGCTGAAACCTGTCCCCATCTCTCCGGGTACGCACCCTGAGGCCGGCAGGCAGCTTGTCCCTGTCAATATAGGCGACAGTATTGTTTTTTATTATACCACCTTCGACAGCTTCTGCAAAGAAAAAACCTCCGGCAAACCGGGTTTCCCCCTCAATATTGAAGGGCACGTCCACTTCATTGGCATTTTGCCGGATTCCAAAGCAGATGCTGCCATAGCTCACCCATGCGCTCATGTGAGGTATATCCGCATGGGCGCCTGTTTTTGCCGTAAGCATATCCATTATGCGCTCTATGTGGCGGCGCTCCACATCCGCCGTGGCCCCTGCCTCAAACACCGCAATGCGTATGGCCCGGCTCTTTAGGGGCAGCGGCAGCGCGGCAAGCTTAGCCCTATCGTAGCCTTCCTCTGTCTTTGCATCCCTGAGTGCGTCGCGGGCCAGCCCGTCCAGATATTCCTCGTCCTGCCGCAGCAGCTCGCCCATGGAACACAGGCCCTCCACAAAGCAGGGGTTCAGGTTATCCTGAATGTAGGGGATAAGATCGAGGCGTATCCTGTTCCGGCTGGCGTCCCGCTCAAGGTTGGTGCTGTCGGTGCAGTATTTCAGGCCGTTATCCGCTGCGTATTCCTCTATTTCCCGCCTTCTGGCCCAGAGCAGCGGGCGTATTATATTGCCGTAAGCAGGCTCCATGCCCATGAGCCCCTTCAATCCGCTGCCCCGTATGAGGTGCAGCATTATGCTCTCCGCCTGATCGTCCATGTGATGGGCGACGGCTATTTTATCCGCGCCAAGTTCTTTCGCGGCCCTATGGAAGAATTCATAGCGCTTCTCCCTCGCCGCCTGCTCCAGCGTCTTGCCCTCCGCCCTGGCTATACCGGGTATATCCAGTTCCTCGCAGACCAGCGGCACCCCCAGCCCTTTGCACAGCTCCTCGACGAAGCGCTGGTCGTGATACGCCTCCGCCCCCCTTATGCCGTGGTTCAGATGGGCTGCGCAAAGCTCAAAGCCCCGCTCCGGCGCTATTTTGAGCAGCACATGCAGCAGCGTCACCGAATCCGCGCCGCCGCTCAGGCCCACCAGCACCCTCTCGTTTTTATTTATGAGGCCATATTTGTCTATGGCGTTTTTTACTTTGCTTTCGAGTTTTTCCATATAAATAAGTATATCCCCCCTGCATCGGTTTGACAAGGCGCAGGAGGGAACATATAATTATTAAGTACCAGCAGGTACATACCCTAATAAATTCACCGTCGGGAGAGGACAAAGCATATGAAGCTCGGAGTAGTAGGACTTCCTAACGTAGGCAAAAGCACACTTTTCAATGCCATAACCCAGGCAGGGGCGCAGGCCGCCAATTACCCCTTCTGTACCATAGAGCCCAACGTGGGCGTGGTAGCGGTGCCGGACAGCCGCTTGGACGTGCTTTCCGAAATGTACCACCCCGAAAAATACACCCCCACCTCAATAGAGTTCGTGGACATAGCCGGCCTTGTGCGCGGCGCATACCGGGGCGAGGGCCTGGGCAACAAGTTCCTTTCCCATATACGGGAGGTTGACGCCATAGTCCATGTGGTGCGCTGCTTCGAGGACGAGAACATAGTCCACGTGGACGGCTCGGTAGACCCCGTCCGCGACATGGAAACCATAAATATAGAGCTGATATTCGCTGACATGGATACCATGGACAAGCGCATAGAGAAGGCCGAAAAGAACAGCAAGTCCGGCGACAAGAAGCTGCTGGCCGAGGTGGAGTTTCTCAAGCGGATAAAGGCGCATCTTGAATCCGGCAAGCCGGTGCGCAGCATGGAGCTAACGGACGACGAAAGGGAATACGTTGATGGCCTGTTCCTGCTCACCTCCAAGCCCGTCATATATGTGGCCAATATATCCGAGGACGATATCGGCCGTGACCTGCCCCAGGTAGACGCCCTGTACAGGGCGGCAGCCGCCGAACAGGCAGGCGCCCTGACCATATGCGCAAAGGTAGAAGAAGAGATCTCCGAGCTTTCCCCCGAGGAAAAGCAGGACTTCCTCAGGGAGATGGGCATAGGCGAAAGCGGCCTGGACAAGCTCATAAAGGAGTGCTATTCCCTGCTGGGCCTCATAAGCTTCCTCACCGCCGGCCCCAAGGAGGTAAGGGCATGGACGATAGTCAAGGGCACCAAGGCCCCTCAGGCGGCGGGCAAGATACATACCGACTTTGAAAAGGGCTTCATAAGGGCAGAGGTAGTGAACTTCAATACCCTTGTTGAGCACGGCACAATGGCGGCCTGCAAGGAGAAGGGCCTTATCCGCAGCGAGGGAAAGGACTACGTCATGCAGGACGGAGACATAGTGGTGTTCCGTTTTAACGTGTGATAAACAGGCATAGAAAAGGAACGGCGGCGTGAGCTGTCGTTCCTTTATTTTTCTTTTTGTTTTTACTTATGATACAGCTTCTTTGTCTGGTATTTGGGCTCGCAGGTCACGTTTATTCCCAGCTTGCGGAAGGTGCTGCTGTCCACGCCGGAAAGTATGACCGTTGAGTGAGCTTCACAGCCCCTGAGCTTATCCAGCTGCCGCATGGCCACCTCGGCGGTAGGGTTGGTGGCGGCGGATATGGAAAGGGCGATAAGCACCTCGTCCATGTGCAGCCGGGGATTGTGGTTGCCAAGGTGATTCACCTTCAGATCCTGTATGGGCTCTATCACTATGGGGGATATGAGGTGCATATCCTTCTGTATCCCGCCCAGGCGCTTGAGTGCGTTGAGCAGCACGGCAGCCGAAGCGCCAAGGAGCTTAGTGGTCTTGCCGGTGACTATTTCGCCATCGGGCAGCTGTATCGCCGCGGCAGGCTCCCCGGTCTGCTCCGCCCGGACTACCGCCGCGTCTATTACGGGCCTGTCCTTTACGGTTATGCCAAGCTGGTTTATGAGCAGCTTTATCTTTTCAGCAGGCCGGCTGTCGCTCATTCCCTGACGGGCAGAGCACATGGCGGCGTAGTAGCGGCGTATTATCTCCTGACGGGAGGCCTCGCAGCATACCTCATCGTCCGTTATGCAGTTTCCCGCCATGTTCACCCCCATGTCCGTGGGAGACTTGTAGGGGGACTCGCCGTATATCTGCCTGAACATGGCGTTGAGCACCGGGAATATTTCCACGTCCCGGTTGTAGTTGACGGTGGTGACGCCGTAGTTTTCAAGATGGAAGGGGTCTATCATGTTCACATCGTTCAGATCCGCCGTGGCGGCCTCGTAGGCAACGTTCACCGGATGCTTGAGAGGCAGGTTCCATATTGGGAATGTCTCGAACTTGGCATAGCCCGCACGGACGCCCCTCTTGTTTTCATGGTAAAGCTGGGAAAGGCAGGTAGCCATCTTGCCGCTGCCCGGGCCGGGAGCGGTCACCACCACCAGAGAGCGGGTAGTCTCAATGTACTCGTTGAGTCCGTATCCCTCGTCGCTGACAATGGTCTCTATATCGTTGGGATAGCCGGGAATAGGATAGTGACGGTATACCTTTATGCCCAGCTGCTCCAGACGACGCTGGAATACGCCGGCGGCGCTCTGGCCGCGGTACTGGGTGAGTACTACACTGCCCACGTACAGGCCTATGCTTCGGAATGCGTCTATGAGCCTCAGCACATCCAGATCGTAGGTTATGCCCAGATCGCCTCTCACCTTGTTCTTCTCGATATCCGCCGCGTTTATGGCGATGACTATCTCAGCCTGGTCCTTCAGCTGGAGAAGCATGCGCACCTTGCTGTCAGGCTCAAAGCCCGGCAGCACGCGGGAAGCGTGAAAGTCGTCGAAGAGCTTTCCGCCAAACTCCAGATACAGCTTGCCGCCGAACTGGGCAAGCCTGTCCATAATATGCTCTGACTGCATGGAAAGGTACTTCTGGTTGTCAAAGCCTATCTTCATTCCCTTTTTCCCCCTTGTTTTATCAAAAAAATATATAAATATGCAGTTTTGACCTAATTTAATATTATATAACCTTGCACAACCCTTTTACAATTGCCCTTTACCATAAGATTTGAGTATATTTCCAAAAGCGGCGCGTATAACAAAAAACGCGAAAGAGCTTTCGTCTCCTTCGCGTTTGATTCTATCAGATCCAGCGTGCCTGCGAGAATGGCGTCATTACGGCGCGCACCTTTCCCTTTACCTGCCAGTAGGGTATGAAGCCCACATGGCGGCTGTCCCCGCTGTTGTTGCGGTTGTCGCCCACCACGAAGAGGTTCCTTTCCGGAACCGTGACCTCCGGCATTTCGCTGTCCTCTATATAGCCGCTCCAGTAGGCGCTCTCGTCCAGCCTTTCGCCGTTCAGGTATATGGCCCCGTCGGATATGCTTATCCTGTCCCCCGGCACGGCTATAACGCGCTTGACGCACTTTTCCGTGTGGTAGGGGTAGCGGCAGATTATTATATCGTCGCGCTGCGGCGCGGAAACGGTATATGTGAGCTTTTCCGTGAACATCCCCTCTCCGCCCACGAGCGTGGGGTACATGGATATGCCTATGCACTGCACCGGCTCGAATATGAAGGTGCGTATGAATATCGCCACCGCCATGAGCGTCAGCAGGTATATTATGAAGTCGCTGTTTGCCGCACGCCTGTAAGGCTCGTCTTTTTTATGCAGCTCCTCGCGGGCGTCCCTGAATTTTTTGAGTTCCTTTTTGCTTAGCATCCGGGGTATTTGCCTTCCTTATTTTTTCTTCCCACATGGTAACACTCAAAGCCCCCCTTGTCAAATGACCCTCCTCCTTTTCCCCCCATAATTCATCAATAATTCACTATTACCTTGGGGCGCATGCTGTGTTAAAATTACCCTTATGAAGCATGGTATAAGACTTACAAGCGGCGTTGCCGCATTATTTATCGCATTGGCTCTCCTGGGCTGCTCGAGGCCCGCGGTATCCCCGGCCCCGGCCGCCCCCTCCCCCGCGCCCTCCACCCCTGCGCCTATACAGGAGCCGGAGAGCCGCTATACCATCGCATGGATGAGCGACACACAGCACTACTCCAACAGATTCCCGGATACCTTCTACGCCATGACCGCCTATCTGCGGGACGCGGAGAAGGAGCTGAACCTGAAGTACGTTGCCCATACAGGCGACCTTATAAACAACTATGGAAGCGAGCACCAGTGGGAAAACGCCGTGCGCGCCATGGCCTCCATCGCCAATATACCCGCAGGGATCTGCGCCGGCAACCACGACGTAAAGCACGACGACGCCCTCTACGATAATTTCAGCCGCTACTTCGGCGAAAAACAGGTAAGCTACCGGGAATGCTATGGAGGAAGCTTTCAGGATAACCGCGGCCATTATGACCTCATCGACGCAGGCAGTACCAGGTATCTCTTCATATACATGGGCTATCACGTTGAGCAGGACGGCATAGAGTGGATAAAGAGCGTGCTGGAGCAGTACCCGGACAGGGTGGCCGTGCTCTGCACCCACGCCTACTTTGACACCGACCTGACGCTGCTCGCAGACGGCAGGCTGCTCAAGGAGGAGATAGTTTCAAAGTATTCCAACGTATACATGGTGCTTTCCGGCCACCGCTACAACATAGCCTGCGTGCCGGAGGAATTCGACGACGACGGCGACGGCACACCGGACCGCAAGGCATACCAGATGATATGCAACTATCAGGCGGCAGACGACCATGGCGGCAGCGGCTATATGATGTTTTTTGACGTGGACGAGGAAAAAGGCGTGATAAACTGCTACACCTATTCGCCGGTGCTGGACGATAAAGTGCGCTTTGACGACATATCAAAGAAAAAGAGACGCTACAGTAACGCCCCGCAGGACGAGCTGATGACTTTGGAGATACCCTGGGAGCTGACAAATTAAAGCGCAAATTAAAGCGCATACGAAAGCAGGAGCGGGAAAATTCCGCTCCTGCTGTCTTTTATTGGCTTTTATCGGGCTTAGTCGCTTATGCTCCTGCACTCCAGATAGTAACGCTTTTCGTTGGCCTCGCCCATGGAGAAGGTCTTGCGGGGCAGCGCGCCGTCGAATATTACGGTGCGGAAGAACGCACTCTTGTCCATGGGGGGCAGCAGGAAGCCCATGTTGCCTTCCTTGGTACCCAGGTCCATAACCACGTCAGCGCCGTGTATGTAGTCGATGGTGGCGCCGGCAGTCTCCTTGATGAGTATGTCCAGGGCGTTCTGAAGTGTTCCTACCTCAAGCTGAGCGGCGGGGTGCTCTACATAGAAGCAGCCTACGCCCTTACCGTTCACGAAGGGGATAACGTGGCCGGTCTTGCCGTCCATGGCCTTGTGGAGCTCGTCCATGCTGTTGAAGCTCCTGACTTCGCAGCTGCCGTTCTGCTCGGTCAGCTTGTTGCTTATCCACTCAACGGCCTTATCGCCTACGTTGAATATTACCCTGTGAATGGGCTCGAATACTATGCCGTCGTCATGTACGTTCTCGAGCTCTACCAGGCAGTAGCGGGCGGGGTGCTCGTCCTTTGCGGTGAGGCCCTTCTCGGCCTTTATCCGCTCCCAGTTGGCCTTCGCGGTAGCGAAGGAATGGTTGCCGTCGCCCATGGCGAAGAGCAGGGGCGCCTGATCGGTGTTGTACTTTTTGGCGTATGCGTCCTTATCGATCAGAGCGGTGAGGGCGTCGATCGCGCCCTTTATCTGGCCCTCGTCCTTTACGAGGTAGCCCTTTATGTGGCCGCCCTTCTGCATAAGGTCGAAATCATACAGCTTTTCGGTCTTGTCCAGCCTCTCGCCTATGGGTTCTATAACGGTGCGCTCGGGGTCATCTATGAGTACCAGTATATGGGGCATCTCCAACGGAGCGTCCTTCCTTATTCGAAGGCGGGGAGGTATACGCTCGACTATAGTGCCCTCGGTAGCGCGGATAAGTGTGGTTGAGCCCTTGGTATAGTCGTAGTTCTCCAGATCCAGCGCCACGATCAGTCCCTTGCGGGTCTTGCCGTCCACAGAGCGGACTACATAGGCAAAGCCCTCGCCCTTGTTTTCCAGCACGCCCTTCTCAACGTATTCCTTCATGTGGGCGTTTATAGAGGCTATGCGCTCGGCCTCGTCCGGCTTGTCCAGATACAGCTCGGGCAGCATTATGCGGAGAGTAGAAGGCGCGTCGCCAACTATCTTCTCGGTCTCGTTCCAGTAATCCGGCTGAGAGGTGAACTGGTCGCAGGCTACTACGGCCCACTTGGTCATATCCACGTCCTTGTTGGGGAGCAGCAGTTCAGGTACCCTTACGCCTATGTTATTTGCATACTTTGTCATGAAACAGCCTCCGTCAGTATTTTTTTGTTTTCAAAATAAACTACAAAGATTTTTTAAGTACATAACTATCTTTTTATATCATACATCACACCAAGCCCTCCGGTCAATCAAAAGCAGCTTATTATGTTTTGATTTTTGATTCCTCAGGCTGAATCTTTTTCGCGCTTTAAATAACTAAAGCGTCATGATATAATTACATTATAAAACTGACGGGAGGCGACAAGGCAATGTACCGTAACAAGCTTACCACCCCCGAAACGGAGTGGTTTTTCAAGGCTATACTTTCCCTGAAGACGGAGGAGGACTGCGCCCGTTTCTTTGAGGATGTGGCCACAATAGGCGAGGTGCAGGCCATGGCTCAGCGGCTGCACGTGGCAAAGCTCCTTAACGACGGCTGCAAATACTCAGACGTTGCAGAGGTCACCGGCGCCTCCACCGCCACCATATCCCGGGTGAGCCGCTGCCTCACCTACGGGGCGGACGGATACAAGCTGGTTCTTGGCAGGCTGGAGAAGTAACCGTTTTGTCCGCTTATGCTTCACGCTGCACATTTTTTGTAAAAAACACTTGCATTATATCCGCAGATTGGTTATAATACATATCGTTCGCGAGCAATGTGTGCTGATATAGCTCAGCTGGTAGAGCGCGTCATTGGTAATGACGAGGTCCCCGGTCCGAATCCGGGTATCAGCTCCAGAAAAAGCCATCCGATTTGACGGGTGGCTTTTTTGTTATTGATACGGATGTGGGCGCGGTGCTATAATATACGGGCTGTCAAAGCGATACGGGATACCCTTCCATACTTTTCATCAGAGGTAAGATAACATGCGCCGCAATGAAACAAAATATGTGCTGCTGGAGCTGCTTTCAATGGCATTTCTGGCCGCCTCCGGCATATTCGTAAGGTACAGCGTCATATCGCCCATAAACGCAGGCATGTGGCGCTGCCTTTTTGCCCTGCCCGTACTGTATCTTATGTGCCGCAGCGAACTGCCTGCCCTGACGAAAAAGGACTGGCTGATGCTGCTTGCGGCGGGTGTCATGCTTGCGGGGGACGTTGCGCTCTACAATACCGCCTTCTCGTATACCTCCGTAGCAAACGCCACGCTGATAGTAAACCTCACGCCGTTTGTGATAGTACCGGTATCGCGCTTTGTTTTTAAGGAATCAGTGCCGAGGCACTTCCTCATCGGCGCTGCCGTAGCGGTGGCGGGGCTTGTGCTGCTGATGCTGGGAAAGGCTGAGGGGGCGGAGTCCGGCTTTAAGGGGGATCTGTTCTCCATGGCGGCCTGCGTGTTTTACTCGGCGTACATACTGCTTACCTACCGCGCCAGCGGCAGCGTATCCTCCAGCGCCATAATGTTCGTATGCAGCATATCTACCACCGCGGTGCTGTTTATAATAGGCGCGCTCGCGGAGGGGCCAGAGGTGCCCCGCACATGGGCCGGGATATGGCCCATACTGGGAATGACCCTGTCGCTGCAGGTGATAGGGCAGAACCTCCTTGCCCATTGCCAGCACAGCCTGAGCGTGAACCTTTCATCGGTCATATGCCTGTCCGAGCCCGCCTTCGCCGCGGTATACGCCATACTGCTCTTTGGCGAAAAGCCGACGGTCACGGAGCTTTTCGGCATGGCCGCGGTGGTGATCGGCGTGTATCTCGTCAAAAGACAGTACGACGGGGATTAGGGTACCGTTCCGTCCCCGCCGGCAGGCAGGCTATGCGCGTGAGCCCGCTTCGTTCCGTCGGTCCCCCCGTGCGCCTTCAGCTATTCTCCTGCCAGTAAGCCTCCGCATCATCTATGTTGTCGAAGGCGTCCCGGTTTTCCTCATAAAAGTCCTCCGGGCCCGTGAAGTCCGCCGCGTTGTATGGGTCGTCCGGCCCGCTGCCGGCAAATGCGGGGCTTGTCGGCCGGAAGCACGGCGTGGGAGATGGTGTGGGCAGGGGGTCCGCCGCCCTGCGCCGAGCCACCTCGTCCATGCTCCCCCCGTCCATGAGCGCCAAGGCCTCTTTATACTTCGCCGCAGCAGCCGCCTCCTGCCTTTCGCGCCCTGCCCCAGGCGGAAGCGCACTTAACGCGAACGCCAGTCCGGCGGCAAGCAGCAGCGCGGCGGTGTATCCTACTATTATTCCTTTTCCTTTAAAAATGCTGTTCACGGCGGCCTCCTGCGGATAGGTGTGTGCGCGGTATCATTTTTAAGTATAGCACATCTGCACCCGCCGGTCTTGCGATAATTGCCGAAACTGTAATATAATATGTGATAATACTATTCTCCCGTTCTCAACACGGGTACACCTTCTCTTTTTTTATAAAAATAACGTCAAGGAAGTGAAAGCAATGAATAACCGACTTACAGAAGCCTACATAAGCATACTAAAGGAAGAGCTGCTGATGGCAACGGGCTGCACCGAGCCCATAGCCATAGCCTACTGCGCCGCAAAGATGCGCGACATACTGGGCGGCGAGCCGGAGCGCATAGAGGCCGAGGTAAGCGGCAACATACTTAAAAACGTAAAGAGCGTGATAGTGCCTAACACCGGCGGGCTGAAGGGCATAAACGCCGCCATAGCCGCAGGGATAATTGCGGGGAGGGCGGAAAAGGTGCTTCAGGTCATATCCTATGTGACACAGGAGGAGCACAGCCGCATAAGGGAATACATGGAAGTCACGCCGTTGGCCGTGAGCTGCTCGGACAACGGCAGGATGCTGGATATACGGCTCACGGGATACAGGGGCGGCGACAGCGCAATGGTACATATAGCCAACAACCACTCCAACATAATACGCGAGGAGAGGAACGGCGCAGTCCTCATGGAGCTTCCCCCGTCCGACTCCGCAGAGGATAACCTTCAGGATAAGAGCGTGCTGAACATAGAGGACATAGTGCGCTTTGCGGATACAGTGGACGTGGAGCTGGTCAAGCCGCTCCTCGACAACCAGATACGCTGCAACTCCGCCATAGCGGAGGAGGGCCTAAGAGGCGATTGGGGCGCAAACGTGGGGCGCGTGCTGCTTTCCGAGTTCGGCAGCGACATAAAGAACGAGGCCCGCGCCTATGCCGCCGCCGCGTCTGATGCGCGCATGAGCGGCTGCGAGCTTCCGGTGGTGATAGTCACCGGAAGCGGCAATCAGGGCATAACCGCCTCCGTCCCCGTAATAAGATACGCAAAGCACATAGGCGCCAGCGACGAGCGGCTTTACAGGGCCCTGCTGGTATCCGACCTTGTCACCATACACCAAAAGACCGGCATAGGCAGGCTGTCAGCCTATTGCGGCGCGGTCAGCGCGGGCTGCGGCGCGGGCGCGGGCATAGCCTATCTTTTAGGCGGGGATTACAGGGCCATAGCCCATACCATAGTGAACGCCGTGGCCATACTCTCCGGCACTATATGCGACGGGGCAAAACCCTCCTGCGCCGCAAAGATAGCCTCCGCGGTGGAGGCCGGCATACTGGGCTACTATATGTATGTCAACGACCAGCAGTTCCGGGGCGGCGACGGCATAGTTGCAAAGGGCGTCGAGAACACCATACGCAACGTCGGCCTGCTGGCAAGCCAGGGTATGAAGCAGACGGACCGGGTGATACTCAACATAATGACCGGCGATCAGTGCCTGTGACCGGCAGTCACGTAGGCCCGGATGCCGTTGCGCTGTTCTTTATGGGCAGCGACAGAAACATATAGTGGTCTGCCGATTTTATGTGATATAATAATGCCTGTAGATTTTTCCTGTTGGAAAGGACGGGCATTTTTTATATGAAGAAGTTTCTTGCTGAATTCAAAGAGTTCGCCATGCGCGGCAACGTCATGGACCTTGCCGTGGGCGTCATCATAGGCGGCGCGTTCAAGGGCATAGTGGATTCCCTGGTAAACGACATAATCTCCCCCGTCATAGGCATACTTGCAGGGCAGAACTTCAGCGATAAAGCCCTGAACATCGGCGGGGCCTCCATAGCCTACGGCGCATTCATAACCTCAGTGCTGAACTTTATAATAATAGCCTTCGTGCTTTTTCTGCTTGTCAAGTCCATGAACAAGCTGCACGATATGGTAAAAAAGCCCGAGGAAAAGAAGGAGCCCCGCAAGTGCCCCTACTGCCTCAGCGTAATACCCGATGAGGCTACCCGCTGCCCCCACTGCACCTCAGAGCTTCCCGGGGCTGAAAAGTAAGCCATGGCCGACACCTTCACATTAAAGGTCATAGCCCGCATAAAGAGCGACTTTACGCAGAAATTCGGCATACCCCGGCAGAGCAGCCTGGGGGGCGGACAGCTTTCCACCGTGGTATTTGAGCCTGAATACCGGGACGCCAACGCCCTCCGGGGCATCGAGGGCTACTCCCACCTGTGGCTCATATGGGGCTTTTCCATGGTGGAACGCCAGGGCTGGCGTCCAACCGTAAAGCCTCCCCGCCTTGGCGGCAACACCCGTATGGGGGTATTTGCCACCCGTTCCCCCTACCGCCCCAACCCCATAGGGCTGTCCTCGGTAAAGCTGGTATCCATGGAAAACCGTCCCGGCCTCGGCCATGTGCTCACAGTGGAGGGAGCGGATCTTATGGACGGCACCCCCATATACGATATAAAGCCATATCTTTCATTTACCGACAGCCACCCGGAGGCAAAGGACGGCTTTGCCGGAGAAAAACTTGAAAAGAACCTTCATGTGGCCTTTCCGGAGGAGCTGCTTATTGCCCTTCCCGCTGATAAGCGGGAGGCGCTGCTTTCCGCCCTTTCCCAGGACCCGCGGCCCGCATACCAGCAGGACGGGGAGCAGTACGGCTTTGAGTTTTCCGGCTTTGACGTGCGCTTCAGCGTAGACGGCGATACCCTGACGGTATTCGACGTCGCCCCCGCCGGTTCACAGAAGCTTAAATAAAAATCCGAAAACCGTTAATAGAACCGCCACAAGAGTATAACTTTGGGCCAAACTTCCGCCACACCTCCCTGGTATTATATAATCACTTCAAGGAAAGGAGGCGCAATAACAGCCCAATGACAGCAACACGCAGCAATACCTACCCGGTAAATTCACCGAAGCCGGGCGTCCCCCCTCCGATAAGTCCCATAGGTTGCCACTCAGAGGGGAGGCGATAGCAGCACACAGAAAACCATAGGCTTTATACAAAGCTTTCTTCCCGGTCTTTCCGATAAAACTCCATATACATGTTCACAGGGCCGCCTGAGCAAGCAGGTGGCTCTCAGTCTGTCAAAAACCCCAGGGTTGATAAGGGGCCGCAGCCCCTTATGTTTAATCCGGCTCTGACGACATGTGCGTCAGAACGGATGAAAACCCAGAGGTTTTCGTACTTTGCGGATTTTGCCGCCCGGAGGCCCGCCGCAGCGGGTCAGTTCCGGCCCGTTTCCCGGGGCGGAACCTCATGTTTTTTGCGAGAGGCAAAACCCGTAAAACTCAAAAAAGCCCCGTTGCAATGCAGCAGTGGGGCTTCAAGCATGAAAAAAACAGGAAGCGGAAGAAAGGTTGCCACTTGTGGATGGCAAGTTTCTTGAGATTCATCGCAGCAAATTTGAGCTTGACCCATGCGGTTACCGCAGTCAGCCCTCGATAGGGTGTATAACGCATCGCGTGTTTTTCCTTCGCGTCCGCAAAGACGCGCTCGATTGTCTGTGAGCGCAGCGCGTAGGTTGCTTTGCCCAGCGGCGAATGCCGGACGTCTTCCGCGCGCTCTATGTAATCGTGCCAGACGTGGCGCGTAACGGTTTTGGTACATTGCCGGCTTTGCGTACAGCACTCTCGAACAGGACAATTTTTGCAAACGTAGCTTTTGCTCTTGTACTCTCGGTAGCCATCACGGTTGGTGGTTGCGTAGTTCAGAACCTGATTTTGCGGACAGAGAATACAGTCATAATGATCGTCGTACACATATTCATACCACGGGAGGTTGCCCTTCTTCGTCATCGGGCGCTTATAGGGCAGCGACGGAATTCTTCCACTGTCGAAGATTTGCTTGCAGATCCAAGGGGTTTTGTAGCCGGCATCCGCCGTAACGACCCGCACCTCAGGGTAATGCCTGGTCAGTCGTTGGAATACCGCGTCAAACGCGACGCTGTCGTGGACATTACCGGCCGTGACCTCCGTTTCCAGCACGTAGCCGCGCTTATCACAGACGGTATGCGCTTCATATGCAAAGCACTTTTTGTGCTCGCCTTTGTGAAAGACTCCGCTTTCCGGATCCGTTGTCGATTCGATCACCCTTTTTTCCTTAGGCGGATCATCATCGTCATCATCCTTTTTCAGCGGCTTCTTTCCGTGTGCTGAGCGATCCGCTTCGATCTCCTCGTCCAACTGTTCCTGATACCGCTTTGCCGCGATGGGAATCTGCTTCTGAACGTGCTTTTTCAGATTGGCATTCGCCTTGATGTGCGTTCCATCCACAAACACGACCTCCGGCGAAAGATATCCGGCGCAGGCGACTTCCTCCAGCACCCACCGGAACACCCCTTCGATCACTTCCGCAGTAAAGCGGTGGCAAAACGCATAGCTGATCGTCGCAAAATGCGGAAGCGGCTGCGACATAGTATAACCCAGGAACCAGCGATACGCCACATTCACTTCCGCGTCTTTCATCGTTTGCCGAAGCGAGCGTATCCCGAACAGATGCTGAATCAGCACCAACTTGAACAGCACCACCGGATCGCAGCTGGGGCGACCATTGTCCTCACAGTACAAATCCTCCACCAGATCATAGATGTGCGTGAAATCCACTGCCGCGTCGATTTTCCGCAGCAGATGTTCCTTCGGCACCAGCATATCCACACACAGCATCTCGATTGCCTGCCGCTGTTCCTGTTCTCTTTTCAGCATCTTCATCATCACCTGCTCCTATTATATCAAAAAAAGCCGCGATTCGCGACCTTTTTTGACAGGCTGAGCGCAGCCGATAAAATATCGGCTGCGCTTTTTTTCTGTGATTTAATTATCTCTCGTCCCGCTGCTTCTCTTCTCCGGCAGTTTCCTTGCGCCATCTTTGATACTCCTCAAGATACCTGTCGAGATAGACCTTGTTGACTATGGCGGATATGGTGTTGCGTAGCAGGTCCTTTGCGTCGGAATGGGTCTCGCCGAGCCCCTCCCGCGCCGGGGCTATGCCAAACGCCGCGCCGAGCATATTTTCAAACTCGTCGCAGAAATAGTCGTACGCGGTCTGAAGGGTATAGCTGTCCTCCTGTATGCCGAACATCAGCCGCAGTCCCTCCAGCGGGACGACGGGCTTTACCACGGCGA
>OIZV01000155.1_pt1 | contig 44321 bp, 60 predicted proteins | sample 1588681 | NCBI WGS metagenome assembly OIZV01 (sample SAMN03283281) | human gut metagenome | biome: human-associated habitat; material: feces | host: Homo sapiens | place: Peru | collected 2012 | reverse complement strand
ATAGCATGGTTCGTAGATGATATTGGACCATGCCGAAGAACTGCCGGTTATCACAACTTGAAAGCGTATTACGGGACGTCCGAATACGATACAAAGTCAATGTCAAGATTGATTGATGAGGTCGTTCTTGATTGCAAAGCTCAAGGCATCGAAACGATGTCGAGAGAAGAAATTAATTATTTACTGGAAGGAGAGAAGCATGAACAAAGTAATTGAGATTGGTCGGCTGGGGAGAGACCCTGAACTTACATACGGTGGAGCACATAAGGACACGGCTATATGCAAGTTCACAATGGCTGTGGATAGACCGACGGAGGGTACAGATTGGATTCGCATTATCGCATTCGGGAAGAACGCGGAGAACTGCAACAAGTACCTTAAGAAGGGGAGCATGGTTGCGGTGGACGGCAGAATTCAGACTGGTAGCTACGATGGCAAGGATGGAAAGAAGGTGTACACAACTGATGTTGTCGCCAACAGAGTTGAGTTCCTGAGCAAACCAAACAGCGGTGGTCACCAGGAAGAGCATAGAAGCGATAGTGTAACGGACGCATTTATCGGAGTGGACGATGATTTGCCTTTTTAGGAGGTGGATATGATTAGCGATGGAACTTACATCACAATTCAAGGGTGGATGAGAACAGACCTGAAACTTTCAGGAAATGAGCTTATCGTCTATGCGATTATCTACGGATTCTCGCAGAACAAGCAAGGAGAATTCGCTGGATCGGCACAATACCTAGCAGATTGGGTAGGGTGCTCAAGAAGGCATATCATGCGGATTCTTAGCAAGCTTGTTGAAGAGAAGTTCGTCACCAAAACGGAAACAGTTCTCAATAACAACGAAAAAAGAGTGTCCTATCAGGCAGATAGAGGGTGTGACAAATTGTCAGGGGGTGTGACAAATTGTCACAGGGGGTATGACAAAATGTCACAGGGGGGTGTGACAAATTGTCACAGGGGGTATGACAAAATGTCACACAATATAAATATAAATAATAATACTAATAATAATCATAGAGATATTAATAATGTGCATTCGTGTTCTGAATCACTTGAAGAGACCCCCGAAGAGTTCTTCGAAAGAGCATGGCAGTACTACCCTAACAAGCGGGGAAAAGGTCAAGTGTCTGAGAAGTCAAAAGAACGATTAATGAGCCATGGTTGGGATAATGTCAAACGTGCCATTGATAGATACCTTGAGGACTTGAAGAAGGACGAGTGGCGAAAAGCACAAAACGGAAGCACCTTCTTCAACAGCGGCTATATAGATTATCTCGATGAGAACTATACACCGCCAATGAATCCGAAGCTTGACTACAGCAAGACCGACTTAGACGATTTGTTCTGAGTGCGAAGGATAAGTTTTGCGATGTGGGGCAACGGAAGGGATAAGAAATGTCTAGAATGGCGAAGGAATTGTCCAGAATGGCGAGGAGTGGCATGGAAATAGCAAAGCAAAGCGTCGCGGTTCGCGGCAAAGGAACAGCGCAGACCAGTCACGAATTGAAAAGTGTAGCTTGGGCGAAGAAACGGTGCGAATAGCCGAGAATAGCATAGGAATAGTTTGGAAAAACAATGAATTGCGTGGGAAAAACATAGAGACGAAAAGAGACGTTACGGAAGAGCTTAGACAGGACGTGTGGCGGAATAGTTTAGAAAAGCAAAGTTTCGTTTTGGAAAGGCAAAGACATGAAATGTTACGCTACGGACCCGGATTGAGCCGACAAGGGAAATGAACTGTATTGAGAAGCGGAGTGACGGCGTAGCTTGGAGTGGCATTGAATGGAAAAATCAGGAAGGAGAATGAATGAGAGAGTTGAGAGAAAACGAATACGTCCGGGATGGGACTATTTATTGTTCGGTGTGCAATACGCCGAAACAGGTGATGATTCACACGAAAAGAGGACTTCTGATTGTGGAACCAGGGTGTAAGTGCGTTGAAGAGTCACGAAACCTTGAAGAGCGGAGAAAACGAGAAGTAATTATCCAAAGGAACACAAAGTGCTGCTTTAAGGATTACGGAGAAGAGCAGAAGAGGGCATACAGTCGAACGCTTGAAGAACTTGAAGAGAACGAGTATGTGGATAAGGCGAAAGGCTATGCTGACCATTTCGAGGACTTTTCGAGGGATGGGATAGGGCTTCTGCTCACTGGCGGAGTAGGGACTGGGAAATCCACCATTGCCGCCGGAATCGCAAACACACTGCTTCAGAACGGCTACACGGCACGGTTTACGAACTTCTCATATATCGCAGAAGAGCTTGAAGGTTTGAAGGGCTATGAGAAGGTTGAAAAACTCATGAAGCTTGTAAGACATAGACTGCTTGTGATAGACGACTTCGGAATCGAGAGGCAAACATCGACCATGAAAGAGCTTGTCTACAAGGTCATAAACATGTGCTATGAGGCGAAAACGCCGCTTATCATCACAACGAACATACCGATTGCAGAATTCAAAAAATCAACCGATACGATGGACGAAAGATTATACGACCGAATTCTCGAACGATGCCACCCGATAAAGATGGAGGGTGACAGCAGACGGAGGGAGGCGGTAAGAGCGGAGTTCCGCAGAAGGGAGGCTCTTCTCAATGCTAATTAATGGAGGATTGGGCGAACTTAGAGCGGGGACGGACAGGTATTATCGCTACGACGACGATAGAGAGTATGGAGTTGAGAAACGCTTCTCATGTGTCGTCGATGGAGAAGAGGTTGCATTCAGCGGCTGGGGAAAAACAGTGATACTGCCGAAAAGTGAAGCATTAGCAATCACTGGACTTCTCGCCGGGAGGGCAAAAGAAGCACATGACTTCATCAGTTATTATAAGGGGACAAGCTGCGGATTACCGCTTACTGAGATTGTAGGCGCACCGAATGAGAATAAGCCGAAAGATTGGGACCGGATCGCGGAGAGACTCAAACAAGGACAAATGAAGATTGAGTTTGCCGCACGGATTACTGGTGAATCGGTGGAAACACTGGAAAGATGGTTGAAGGAATAATGCTTTATAAGCTGAGCCTTGAAAAAGTGCGAAAGAAAACAATAACCGACGCAATGTACAGGGTGGATGATGACGTTGGGAAAGATTGCCTAACTATTGTCTGCCGTGGTAAGGAGGTTGCGCTATGCAGAGGGAAAGAGAGTGTCCGACTCCCCCTACAGGAATTGATTACACTACTTGATATGCTGGAAAGGCATCATGACTGCGTAAAGGACGCAATCATAATGTATCAAGAGACCAACAGGGACACAATGAACTAGCCGTTATTACTTTAGATAAAACAAACAAAAAATCGACGTTAAAACAGTGAGAAGGAAAGTCCCGCCGTAAAAGGCGGGCAAGGAGGACAAAATGGAAACAATGAGAGTAAGACTGACATTCGTAGACGAGGTACTGGGAACAGCTTCCGGAGACCCGAAGATTCACGAAACGTATATCGCTTCAAACGCACCGGACGCAATGTCCAGGAAGGAAGAGGTTGAAATGCTGGGTGTAGATGAAGTAGTGGAGAAGGGAAAGACCGTATTCCCGAAGCTTGAGGACGGAACGCCGATCGCATGGAACTATCAGGTTAAGGGATTTTTCAAGAGTGCGTGCTCGGCACTTAGAACGCTTAAGGGAACACATAGCTCGAAGCTGAAAGCATACAAGAAGCAGATTGACTTGAGAATTTTCGTTTTCGCCGATGTGAAAAATAAACAGAATAGAGCAATCCCTTTTACTGATTACGGCTTCATTGGAGGTTGCCAGAGACCACTTAGAGCAAGTACCGCACAGGGCGAAAGAGTAGCGCTTTCCGATTCCGAATCATTACAGCCGGGAGCGAAGCTTGAATTTGATATTCTGATGCTTCAGGACGGCGATAGAGCACTTGTTGAAGAGTGGCTTGATTATGGAATCCTGAACGGGTTCGGTCAGTGGCGGAATTCAGGAAAAGGCGCTTTCACTTGGGAAGAAGTCGTGCAGTAGCACGGCTTCAACCGCAACGGAATTGAGTAGAGGTGAAATTCGAAGCAAGGGACAGGCAAAGCAAAGCTTAGGAATAGAACCGAATGGAAAAACATAGCAACGGTGTTGATGAGCAGAGAAACGCATGGGCCTAGATTGGCTACGCTATGGCAAAGCACGGAAGAGCAAAGGCGAAGAGAGGTTAAGAACTGCCACGGAAGGTAAAGCATAGCGATAGCGAAGAAATGGTTAGCAATGGAAAAGTGACGAGAGGACAAGTTCAGAAAAGCAACGGAAAAGTGACGACCCGACTTGTAAGGCAAGGGAAAAGATTGGCGTAGATAAGTAGCGGACTAGAAGAGAATATCAATGCGCGGGAATAGAATTGAAAATCATAGTGATGGCATTGCTCTGCGAAGGAAATGAATTGCTACGAGTTACGGAGCGAAGGCTGTGAATGGCCAGGAATAGCTGTGGAAAAGTTGTGAAGGGAAATCATTCGCAACGGAGATACCCTTAAAACGGCTTTAAATGCCCGTAGAACGACTCAAAAGTGTAGAGTCGATAAATTATACCTTAATACAGAAAACGAGTAGGAGGAGGTCAAAATGAAGAACCAAGAGAAAATGGAGAAGAGGGAAGAGTGCTTGCGGACGGCATGTGAGATTGTGAACGGAGCAAGGCAAGAGTGCTACGGCGATGCAGAGGACAACTTTCAGACGATCGCTACGTTATGGGAATCTTACCTTAAGGCGACTGGGTGCGATGTAGTTATTAATTCAAAAGATGTGGCAATGATGATGATTCTGCTGAAGGTGGCAAGAGCTTCCGTTCCAGGAATCCATCTTGACAACTACATTGACATTGCTGGGTATGCGGCGTGTGCATATGGAAACGACGGAGTGTGCAGAAGTGACGACTAGGAGGACTACATGGAAGCAACAGAGGCTACATTAGCAAGGTTGATTAAGACCATGCGGACAGCGGAGGGATTAACGCAATCTGAGCTTGCTGAGGCGGTGTATTCGGACGTTAGTTCGGTATGCCGCTGGGAACACGGTGAGAACATCACATGGTACAAGTTCCTCGAAATAGCACATATATTGGGCTACATGGTGGATATTGAAGTGAAGGGCGGTGCAGAGTGAGCAAGTACAACAGCAAGAAGACAGTCGTGGGCGGGCAGAAGTTCGACTCGAAGAAGGAAGCAAACCGCTATCAGGAGCTTTTACTGCTGGAAAAGGCTGGAGTGATTAAGAACCTGAGCAGACAAGTTAAGTTTGTGCTTATCCCGTCCCAACGTGACGAGAGCGGGAAGTTGATTGAGCGTGAATGTTCCTACAAAGCGGATTTCACGTATGAAGAGGGGATTAAAACCGTCGTGGAGGACGTGAAGGGCTATAGAACTAAAGAATACATTATCAAGCGGAAACTGATGTTATATCAGTACGGAATTAGAATCAGGGAGGTGTAAACATGGAAATGAAATGGACTCCGATTATTGACGGAGATTTGAACGGAATACCACTGGACGAAGAGCTTCTTTTCACGGTATTCGATGAGGAAGACGGCGAAACATACGTCACTTCCTGTTGGATTGAAGAAAAGTTCGAAGACCATATTTCAGTAACACCGAACGGACATAGATTCTATCAATCCAAAAATGTGATGGCGTGGATGGACTTACCACTACCATACAAGACGAAGAACAAATGTTCCAATTGCAAACACCGGGAAGAGTGGTGTGACGAATTCGGCGAAAGATGGGATGAGTGCGATTTGCGTAAGAATGTACCAATCAAGCCGGAAGATTGCCCGTTAGATAGATAGTTGCATGTTGCGTAATTTGTTGCGTAATTACTCAAGAATTACGCAACAATTACTCAAGACTAGTTGATGTATTAGTTGATGTATTAAGTCAAGGAATTAGTCAAGGAAATTCGTTAAAACCTTGAAATATAAGCGTTTGGAGCGTGTTTAGAAGTTATAAGTTAGTCAAGAAATAAGTGTTAAATGAGCGTTAGGAGGTGCGAATAATGCTCAGAGATTATGAGTCGATGTGGGGCGAACTGAGAAGACAACTTAAAGAGCGAGTACGAATGGAAAATATAAGCGAGAAGGAAGAGGACCCAGAAGCATACTATTTATGGGTAGTGATAAAGATGATGGATAACATGGAATATTTCGATTGGTAAGGAGGATAGCTTATGTGGGTTGATATCGATGATGTGAGAACGGAAATTAGAAGATTGGAGAGCGAAATCGAAGAAGAATTTGCTGGAAGAAGGAATTGCAATACACTGCACTATGGAATGTTGGTAGGCTGCCACAAAGTTGAGGTAATGCTCGAAGAGCTGGAAGAAGTCTACCGGAAGCAAGGATTGGAACATATCAGAAGTTTGAGGGAGGAACAACATGTGTAGGGAATATGTAAATCAGCTAACTAATGAACAATTGAAAGAAATTTATCAGTTATTTCTTGAAGATGGCGAAAAGATTTTAGCTTTAGACATTTATAGAGACGACGATAAAATCACTTTGCGTGGTAAGATTGAGATTTCGGGCTTAAATTTCCTCCCAGACGAGAAAATCATCATAGACAACGATTATTGTTTGGAGGTTAATATTTATCATCATCGTCATTGCGAAAAGAACACATCAATTTACAGAAAATACATGTTTGAGACATTCGGCTTGAGTTATGCTTTAGATTTCTTATTCAACGACAACTTGGTTATGAGTGAGGAGGAAGAATAGTGAAGAATAGAGAAAAATACAAAAACGAGTTGATAAATGTTATCAAGAAGGACGGTAAGCTGTGTGAATTCGTGAAAAAGCACGAGGTATTCCGGATGTTCGGAAAGGACTCAAAAAGTTACTGCAAAATGACTTGTGTTACTTGTGGCACGGCACTACAGCTTTGGCTTGATGAAGAGTACGAAGAACCCGAAGTGGACTGGGATAATGTACCAGTTGACACGCTGGTAAGGGTTCGTGACAGAGAGGAACAAGAGTGGACTTTGATGTATTTCAAAGGAATCGACGATTATGACCGTGCACACAGATTTATGACGTGGTGTGATGGAGCGACAAGCAAAACAGTCTCCGGTGGGGACTACGTGAGGTGGAAGTACTGCGAACTGGCAGAGGAGGAAGAGGATGGTAGTAATTAGAACGGAATTCAAAGAGGTCCCTGAACAGTGTGAAGGTTGCTGTTATTACGTGAGTCGACCGCATCCGCGTGACGGATGGATGGATTTATGCGAACTATGCGGCGAGAGAATCGACGTTGACGGGTGTAAAGGCGATGGGTGGTATTACGACGGCGAAAAAAGACCAGACAACTGCCCACTGATGGAGGTGGAAGATGACAAATAGAGATAGATTGATTGAAGTGTTGCGTGGCACTGCTACCGATGCTGTATATAGAAACGTTTTAGTGAAACAGATAAGCTGCCCTTATCTGTATAATTATCAGTATTCTATGACGAAAGAAGATGAAGGGCTCTGCCATAAGGATTTTGAGGCGTGGGAGCGGAGTCCTACCGCAACGTGTTTTGCGTGCATAGAAGATTGGTTATCAGAAGAATTAGATTTCGAAATGGAGGGACTTCAAAATGAATGGGGTAACAATTAAAAAAAAAGTAGCAATGATTAGTTTACCGATGAAGGATAGAACAAGAGAAGAAATTCAGATAGTGCGGGATCGCGCAAAAGTACAACTCGAAATGAAGGGCTATATTGTCGCTGGTACACTTTTTCCGCAAAGTTACGCGGACCGCAACGACCCTTTGTGGTTGCTTTCGTTAGTGCTTAACAAGATGAGCTGTTGCGACACAGTATATTTCTGCGACGGCTGGGAAGAGGCTATTGGATGCAGAATTGAGCACGAAGTAGCGGAAGAATACGGACTTAATATTATCTATCAAGAAAAGGAAGAGCCGCTGACAAGCGACGAAAAGGCATTCTTGGACGGAATCAGATATGCACACGATAAGCTTAAACAATATTCATCTGAAGAGCTTGGCACTATTCTTAACCGCATGGAAGAGTTGACGGAGACAACGGAAGAGAGATTGCGTGACGGGGAACTGTATTACCTGGGCGATAGATGTGAATAGCACCGGAAGAAATTAAATGAGCAAATAAGAGAAAATGTGGAAAATTCTAAAAAAAGGAATGTGTGAAGAACAAGGGAAAAGGCGCAAAGTGGTTATTCTTTCTGTATTTAATGAACCGAATCGAAAGGGAAATTAATGTTCACGAAGAATCAAAAACAGCTGCTGAATTCAATCTTGAAGAAACACGGATTCAGAAATCAGGTAGTCAAGACTTGTGAAGAGCTATCGGAACTCGAAGCAGCGCTTCTCAAATGCTACAACAAGGGCCCGGGAGAGGGAAGGATTGAGGCGGTTCAGGAAGAGATAGCCGACGTTTATATTATGCTCGAACAAATCCGGAAGCAATTCATGAGCCGTGAAGAACTCGACGACTGGATCAACTACAAAATCACGCGTGAAGCGGAAAGGGGAAAACTTGCCTAATAATGGTCACTACACCTTGTGCCCGTATTATCGGCACGAAAAAGACAAGGTCCTATATTGTGAGGACACGTCAAGGCGGTTTATCTGCAAGGAAGACAAGGAAAACCATATGGCGAAGTATTGTGATAGTGCATGGGAACGTTGCCCATACGCTATCACAATTTCCCATGTGTGGGAACAGATAAACAGTGACATGGCAAGACAAAAGGAAATATATTTAGGCCATCAGGTGAAAGCGATGAAGGGCGAGCTCAAAAAGCTAAATGGACGTCTGAATAAACTCGAAAAAAACTCGAAAAAACTCGAAAAAACTCGAAACATGGAAAAATAAAATGGTTCTCCCTTCAAAGGGAACCAAAAAGGCAAAAAACGAAAACTCCCAAAGCTTATTATGCTTCGGGAGCTTCCGCAATTGTAGTACCAATGATAATCAAATAACAGGAGTTTTACAAAAATGAAAAGAATGAAAATGATTAACAATTCACATTAATATTATACCATAAACGGCTTCTCTTGTCTTGGAAAGTGTGTTATAATGTCACCGTTACCGAACTTTTCTTTTAGTTTGATAATGTTTTGGGTTTTTGGGTCTGCTGGAAACGGTGGACCCGCTTTTTTTATGCACAAAAAACCCTCCCGCGAGGGGAGGGCGGTGCGATTAGTAGATATATTTTGTGTATTCCTTCATGTCGTCGCCGTCCAGGATTTCGCCCGGTCGAACTACAAATTCGAAAATGTCGTCTAGATAGTGGAAGAATGCTCTTCCGTCGTCCGTCTCGTGGTCGGTGAGGTTGTCGTGCTTGATAGCGTTCTCCATATCCTCAACAGTGTAATCCCAGCCGATTGCGTTCACATACTTCAGGAATGTTTCAACGTTCTGCTCATACTCGGTTTTTGCGTTCTCGCTCAGCTTGTCGAATTTGAATAATGCTCTGTAAGTCATTTTATGCCTCCTCATTTTCCTGTTCTCTTCTCTTAATGTCGTTGTTTATAAGCCACTCTATATAGTTTGACAGGCTTCTGCCTTCCTCATCGGCTAGAGCTTTCGCCCTAGCCTTGAAAGAAGGTGTAACCTTTACTGCAATAAACTCTGTTTTCTTCTCTTTCATTTGGTTCTCCCTTCAATTAGTCTTCTTTGAGCGCGTTATACCACTCCCATTCTTCGTATTCGGTGTAGGGGTTTTCGGTGTATGCTTCTTCACCTTCTCCGATTAGGTCGGAATATGGAATGCTAACCTCATACACGCGGAAGGTGCCGCACACGTCCCGGCGGTAGTCGCGTTTGTCGCTCTCAAACAGGTGGCGCCATTCTTTTTCTGCGGCTCTCACGGCTTCGTCTTTATCCGTGAACAACGTGATTTCTCCCGTGCCTCCCTTGTCGGTGTACTCTTCGAATACAAACAGGTGTAGCTCATGGCGGTTATTGTCAATGATGTAGTTTCCATCATTGCTATAATATTTGATCTTTCGCTCCCGCTCTTCCTCGTCTACATCCAAGGCATAGACACATTCAAGAATGTAATCCTTTGCCAACTCAATGGCTTCATCTTCGGAATTGGCAAACACTGCGCCCAGTTCATAGATAGAATCATCCCACATGCCGTTTTTTGCGTCCCACACTGCAACCGGGTATGGTATGCCCTCCATTTTCTTTCCGTTCTCAATGATAGTTTCCATTTTTGGGTCTCCCTTCATTTAATATTATTTTCGTTTTCCGTGCTCTGCGTTTTTACTGGCTTGCAACAGTCCTCGGCCGCATTACGGGCGGGGGCTTGCGCCCCCTATTGTGCTACTGTGCAACGTACAACACGCCGCCGTTGATTTCGCTGTAGCCGTCATAACTCAGCTCACGCCATACGCCTTCCCAGTCAATATGGTAGCTAATCCAGCCCGGAAGCTCTGAAGGCATGTAACCGCACTCATAGCACAATTCCTGCGCATAGTCCGCCCCGGTCGTATTGGCGATGAAATAAGAGTCATTCCAAGCGTCTTCGATGTCGTCCAGGGTGTCGCAGTATTCCGCCATGGCTTCCAGTTTGTCGGCGTCCTCGTCCTCCAGGCGCTCCAGGCGTTCCGCGAGGTCGTTCAGGTCGTACAGTGAACAAAATTCATTTGCAAAGCCATAAAAGCCTTCTGTTTCGCACACCATGCAATCGTGCGAACCTTCACAGGTGGCGCGGTCTTCGAGTGCGTCCAGTTCGTCCTCATCCATCGGGAACAGCCCCTCGAACTCTTCACCGGTGTACAGGTTTCTAATCCATGCGATTTTGTTTGTGTTGTTTGCGTTGATTCTCATTGTGTTTACCTCACTTTTCTTTTAATTGATTTAACGTTTGGGTTTTTGTCTTTGGGCCTCTTCCCTTTGACAACTATATAATACCACGAACGTATAACCATGTCAAGCATTTTTTTAACTTTTCTTATACTTTTTTTAAAAGAACTGATGTTCTCTTTTTAAATTTGGATTGTATACAATTTTGAATAAAAACATATGTTCGTGCGTTTCTGTTACGTTGCGCCTGCGTTGGAATGTGGGCGAACTGGCACCGCGCGTGCGTGTAGAATCGTAACAACGACAAAAACCGGAAAGGGGGAAAAATGGAGAAGAAGAAAAAAAGCTTTCCGGATTGGGACGCCATCCGGAAAGATTACATCACCGGCGACGCATCCCCGAAGGAGTGCGCCCGGCGGCATGGCGTTAACTATAGAACGCTTGGTAACCATCTATATCGGGAACGGTGGAACGACCAACGCGCCGCCTATCGTGGGGCGGTGACGGAAAAAGCAATTGAGACGGCGAAAAACTGCACCGCCTACCGCGTCGCGTCAGATTTGGTGGGGCTGTCGGGCGTGGTGGACGCGTTGGAACGTGAGACGCGGAAAGCGCTGGAGGACGGCGAGCAATTACACCGCTACCTAGTGCAATCTACCACGCGCCACAAGGACGGCACCACGGAAACCGCCTACAAGGACATAACCAGCGACAAAGTGGACACCCGCGCCCTCAGAGACCTGACCGACAGCGTCAAGACGTTGGAAGCGCTGAAGCGATCACTACACGGACTGGAGACCGCACAGGAGCGACACAGGAAACAGATTGAAACGGAGCGCCTGGCGCTGGAGCGTGAGCGCCTAGCAATCGAGAAAGAACGGCTTGAGCTAACACGGAAGCGTGAAGAACGAGACGCGGAAGGCGTGAAGGGCGTTCGGATTGTTGTGGGGGGTTACTGTGAAGACTACAGCGAATAAAAGACGACTGGAAACGGTGCAATTGGGCACACCATCACCAAAGCAAGATATGTTCCTCCGGTGCCACCGAAAATACATCGGTTACGGTGGCGCCCGTGGCGGTGGGAAGTCGTGGGCGGTGCGAGTTAAAGCCATTCTATTGGCGCAACGCTTCCCAGGAATTCATATGTTGATAGTTCGCCGGACGTACAAGGAATTGGAGGGCAACCACATTAGGACACTGCGAGCAATGACACGGGATTTTGCCGCCTATAACAGCACAGAAAAATTGTTGACGTTTTCCAATGGTTCAACAATTGAATTTATGTATTGCGCCCGTGATGCCGACCTCGACAAGCTTCAGGGCTTGGAATATGACGTTATATTTCTCGATGAAGCGACGCAATTAAGCGAATACCAAATGAGGACAATAACCGCCACTTTGAGAGGTGTCAACGACTTCCCGAAGCGCGTGTATTACACGTGTAACCCCGGCGGACAGGGACACCAGTACATTAAGCGGCTGTTTATCGATAAGCAATATAAGCCGAGCGAAAACCCTAACGAGTATGCATTCATTCAAGCGCTTGTTGATGACAATAAAGCGCTTATGGAGTCTCAACCTGATTACCTAGCACAGCTGGAAGCGCTACCGAAAGCACTGCGGGAGGCGTGGAGGTATGGACGTTGGGACGTGTTCGCGGGTCAGGTGTTTACCGAATTCACGGACGCGCCCGAACATTACGCAGATAAACGCTATACACACGTGATCGAACCGTTCCCGATTCCGATAGGGTGGAACATATACCGCGGATTCGACTGGGGATATTCCAAGCCCTTCTCGGTTGGATGGTATGCCGTGGCACCGTCGGGGCGAATGTATCGTTTCGCGGAACTATACGGCTGTACTGGTGAGCCGAATGAAGGCGTTCAATGGACGGTTGACCATGTAGCCGAAGAGATTAGGCGCATGGAAGAAGAACACCCATATATGAAAGGGCGCCACGTGTTCGGCATTGCCGACCCCGCTATATTCGCAGAGGACGGCGGGGAAAGCATAGCGGAGACGATGGAAAAGCACAGGGTTTACTTTGACCGTGGAGACCATCAGAGAATTCCGGGGAAAATGCAGTGTCATTACCGATTAGCCTTTGACGATGACGGGCGACCGATGTTCTACGTCTTTAACACGTGTAAACACTTCATCCGGTGCATTCCGGCGCTGATGTACGACGAAACGAGAGTAGAGGACATTGATACATCGTTAGAAGACCATAACTATGACGAGTGGCGGTATGTGTGCATGGCTCGACCGATAGCACCTAGGGAAATGCACCACAAGAAAATCATCGACCCGAACAACATTGACGACCCGCTGAACATGGTCAGAGACAAGGTAGAGGGACAGCAGACAGACGATATATTAACGTTTTATGAGGTATAGAGCATGAAGAAAAACAAAGAGCTGCGGAAAGCAGAGACCGACAAGAAAAACAATCAGTTTGGACAGAGGGACGCAAAGGACGCAAAAAAGGACGCAAAAGCGGAGCAGAAGAACCAGCAGACCGCACAGAACGACCGCAAAGCGGAGCAGAACGCACCTAAAGCGGAGCGGACACCGAACGGACAGCAGAGGGAGCAGAACGGACAGCAGAGGGAAAGTCAGCCGAAACCACGAGAGCAGAGACAGCAGACCGAACCGAGAAGACAGCCGAAGGAACAGACCAACGGAGAACAGCAGAGAGAACAGAGACAGCTGAACGAGCAGAGGGAACAGCAGACCGGAGAGTATCGCCCGGAACGGTATAAACCGAAAGAGCAGACAGAACAGCCACAGCAGAGCGCACCGACTGAACCGCACTTTACGCCCGACAAGGTTTCGGAAGTGCTTCAAATTCTGCACGAGTACAAGGACGGAAAAACAACCGTCGACATGAAGGCAACAGAAAATCAGGAATGGTGGCGGCTCAGACATTGGAACGTCATTCAGGGCAAGACGGAAGCGGGCAAAGCAAGGGTAGAAGTCGGGTCAGCGTGGGCGGTAAACTCTATTCTGAACAAACACGCCGACTTCATGGACTCATTCCCAAAGGCTAACGTGTTAGCACGTGAAGCAGACGACGAGGAAGAGGCTCAGATTCTTTCGAAGATTCTTCCGGCGATCGAAGAGCACACGGACGCGGAACAGGTTTATAACACTGCTGGTTATGACTTCCTGATTGATGGAACAGCTATCACAGCGGTATTGTGGGACCCGATGGCTCACGACGGAATGGGCGACATCAAGAAAACCAATGTGGATATTCATAACGTATTTTGGCAACCGGGGATAGAAGACATTCAGCAGTCGAAATACTTCTTTGATGTTTCCGTGGCTGATGTGAACGACGTGAAACTACAGTACCCCGATATAGCGGAGAAGATAGGCGGAGGAAAACAGGGCTTCATCACCGAGTATATTCACGATGATAATATTAACCATCAGAACGACATTGAAATTATTAATTGCTACTACAAGAAGTTGGAAATGAGACCAGTTCTCATTAACATTGACCCTCAGACAGTAGCGCAACACCTTGTACCGCGTGAGATTCTGCACATGGCTATTATCATCGGTGACCAGTGCGTATTCTGTTCAGAGGATAACCCAGAGTACCAGGACGGCTTTTATAAGCATGGAAAATACCCGTATGTATTCCGCAAGTGCTTCCCGGTCAAGGATAGCCCTTGCGGCTTTGGCTATCTCGACATTATGAAGTACCCACAGCGGGACATTGACAAGTTAGACCAGGCAATCATGAAAAATACCATGATGAAAGCAAAGCCGCGTTGGTGGGTAAAGAAGAACGCAGACATCAACAAGGAAGCCTTTGCGGATTGGAATGAAGAGATTGTAGAAGTCGGTTCAGGTGACCTTGGGTCGGCAGTTCAGCAAATGGACGTTGACACGCTCCCGGCAATCGTTGAAACTCACTTGGAAGCGAAAATAGACGAGCTGAAAGAGATTTCAGGAAACAGAGACTTCTCACAGGGTTCTACCGCTTCGGGTGTAACTGCGGCGAGTGCAATAGCAGCTCTTCAGGAAGCTGGAAGCAAATTATCGAGAGACATTAACAAAGCAATGTACCGAGGTTCAAGAGAAGAGTACTATCTCGAAATTGAACTGATTCGGCAGTTCTACACCGAACCGAGAACATTCCGTATTGATGATGGATCGGGTCGTTATGAATACATGGACTATTCCAACGTGAACATTGCACCTCAGGACATTACAACACCCGAAGGAACACGGCACAAAAAGAGCATTTTTGACTTGGAAGTATCCGCCGAAAAGCAGAGCCCATTTTCAAGAGCTTCACAGAACGAGACGGCGAAAGAGCTTTACCAGCTTGGATTGTTTGCGCCTGATAATGCTACACCTGCGCTTGTATGCCTTGACATGATGGAATTTGAGGGCAAGGAAAAGATTAAACAGCAGATTCAGCAGAATGATACATTCATGCAACAGTTCCAGCAGATGCAACAGCTTATTATTCAGCTCTCACCGGAAGCGGCTGTACAGATGGGACTAGTAGACCCGAATCAAGTTATGATGGCTCAGAACGCAAATAACGGCGCTCCAGTGGTATCTGAGGAAGGGTCGGCAGAAGATAGAGCGGCGAAGAAGACAACGAACACCGACAGACTGGACAGAGCGAGAGAAACAGCTCGTAGCGCCTCGGAGGTGAAGTAGCATGACGACCGTAAAAATGACCGTATCGGAAAATGATATTTTCTTTGAATGCGTGAATCATGCGAACACCCATGATGAGTGTATCATGTACTCGACTCTATGCAACGTGCTTGTGAGCGCCGTTTTACCGCATGGGATTGTACCGAAGGTGTATGAGCCCGGACACGTCATTATTGTGGCTCACAAGTACACTGAGAGCGTTTTAGCGGTATTCCACGCAGTGTGGGGGACCTTTGTAGAATTGAGAAGTCAATACAACGGTGTAAAATTAATCGGGGTAGACGACTTTAATTCCTGAGACAAGGGATAATCCAAATGTTATAATAGAGCTGTAAGTTAGTTCTATACAGATAGATTCTCACATTAACTTGCGAACCTGATTTTTTCATAATTCCAAACACATAACCTTAAAAATCATCGGGGAAAGCCTCAGTCTTAACGGACTGGGGCTTTTTTCGCGGGGGAGAGATATGAAAGAGCGTTATATAAAATAGCATTGTCAGAAATTAAGAGTTCGTCGCTCTATAAAAGACAGAAAGGAAATAAAGTATGACAAAATTCAAATTTAACTGGTCACTTTTTGACGGAGAAGGTGGAGAAGGCAACGCTTCATCAGGAAGTCAGAGCGGACTGGGAGCAGAAGCAGACAAATTCCTCGCTTCACTTGGCGGTGGGGAGCGGACTGATAACAACGATACTACGGAGTCACCGGAAGTTGCATACGGATTAGACACGGAGGAATCGGATAACAGCGCGTCTGAGTCTGGAAGTCAGGAAGAAATTAGCCCCGAGGAAGAGTTTGCGGAGCTTGTCGGAAAGAACGGCAGATTCCATGAACTTTACGGCAAAGCGGTATCCGACGCTATCAACAACAGATTCAAGAATCAATCCAGTGCACAGGAGAGAGTTGACAGCTACGAGGACGCATTAGCGCCGATTATGAGACATTACGGACTCGAAAGGGGCGATATTGAGGGATTAACCGAAGCCATTAAGAGTGATGATGATTGGATTGAGGACGCCGCCCGTGAGAAGGGTATCACTCCAGACCAATACAGAGAGAATCTACGGCTACAAGAAGAGCTGGAAAAGAACCAGCGTGCTTTGTCCGAGTACAAGGCAGAGGCAGAGAAAGCGGAAAGAATGACCGCATGGAATGCGGAGGCTGACGAGCTTAGAGAATCATTCCCAAACTTTGACCTTGAGCAAGAAATGAGCTACAACCCGAAGTTTACGGACTTAATCGAGAATGGCATTTCTGTTATCGATGCCTTTGTAGCGACCCACACACAAGACATTCTGAAAGGACTCACAGAAGAGTCTACAAGAAGTGCAAAACAGGATGTAGTGAATCAGATTCAACAGAGACAATCACGACCTGCTGAAAATGGTCTAAAGCACCAACCGGCAGTAGCAAGAAAGGTAAATCCTTCAGAGTTCACGAATGATGATATGGACAAGATTTTGAAGGAAGTAGAGAGTGGTAAAACATTCTCGTTCTAAAGCTCTCTTGTCTGTATCGAGATATACAAGAATACAGAAGGAGCAAAAGAATATGTTTAAGTACGTTTTTAACCTGTTCGATTTGAACACCAACGTTACCACTGCGGCTAGCGCACCTAACGACCTGTCCCCTGAAATGAAGACCTTCTATGACAAGGTTCTGATTCGTGCGGCAGAGCCTGAACTGGTTCACGATCAGTTCGGTCAGAAGCGACCTATTCCGGGCGGAAACGGAAAGAAGATTGAGTTCAGAAAGTTCTCTAGTCTTCCGAAGATGGATAAGAAGCCGCTCACCGAGGGTGTAACCCCTGATGGTCAGAGCCTGAACGTAACCAAGTTGGAGGCAGAAATTAAGCAGTACGGCGGATATGTAACCACATCCGACATGCTGAACCTTACTGCATTTGACCAGGTGACTGCGGAGACCCTGAAACTTCTCGGGTCCCAGGCGGGCAGAACTTCCGATACCATCACAAGAGATATTCTGTGTGCCGGAAACAAAGCGCTCTTTGCTGGCGAAGCTACAATGAGAAGCGAGCTGAAGGCAACAGACACTCTGAAGATTGCGGACATTAAGAAGGCCGTTCGTTGGCTGAAGAGACACAATGCGCCGAAGATTGGGGACAGCTATGTGGCAATCGTTCACACCGATACCGCATATGACCTGATGAATGACCCTGAATGGATTGAGGCTCAGAAGTACACCACTTCCGACAAGATTTTCAACGGTGAAATCGGTCACATGTACGGAGTACGCTTTGTAGAGTCTACCGAAGCGAAGATTTGGAGCAAGACAGATGGCAAAGCGACTGTTCCTGTATACGCTACCCTCGTACTTGGTGCGGATGCATACGGTATCACCTCTATCAATGGCGGTGGAATCGAAACTATTACTAAACAGCTTGGCTCGGGCGGAACAGCAGACCCACTGAATCAGAGAGCAACCATGGGTTGGAAGCTGAACAAGACAGCAACGATTCTTGACGATTTCAGAATGGTAAGAATCGAGCATACTTGCTCTGGAGCAGAAGACGTATCCAACTAAAGCCAAGCATTAACGAAGGAGTTAATATGGCAACAACGAGAAAAGCAGCTACAGCAGAAAAGAAACCGAAAACCGTAGTAATTCAGCTTCCTGTTATTGAGGGCATGGGTGACAGCGTTTATGTCGGTGTCAACATGAAGGACTATCAGATTAAGCGCGGAGAGCCTGTAGAAGTGCCATTGTGCGTGGCAGACGTTCTCAGAAATTCCGACAAGCAGATGATGGTAGCAATGCAGAAACAGGAAGAAATGACATCGAAAAACTACGGTGAAGTGTAAACGCGATAGGGGAAGCAGAAACTTCTGTTTCCCCTTTTTGTAAAGGAGCAGAAATGAAAGTAAAAGACCTTCTGAATTTAATTAAGACGGAGAAGCCGAATTCTTTCAGTGATGAAATGCTCTTGGGATATATCAACGAGATTGAAGCAGAGGTGCAAGACCAAATGGAGATTGTGCCAGTTACAAGCTACGACTTGAAGCTGGACATGGATAAAGACCTTTTGGTTAAACCGCCATATGACAAGCTCTATATATCATACCTTAAAGCAAGGATAGATTATGTCCTTGAAGAGTACGAGAATTACGAGAACGACCAAGCACAGCATATCGCCGATTTCAGGGATTTTGCGGATTGGTCAGTCAGAACTAGGGCATATCACAAAAGAAGCCCTAAACGCTTTATAAACGTGTTTTAAAGGGGGTGTAGGCAATGCCACTACAAGCATTACAGAATAAGCCGTCACCGCTTGAGGAACGAGTTATAGAGTTTAAGGGACTGAATAGAAAAGCTTCCGTAGAGTCGGGGGAAATGGCAGATATGCTGAACATGTCATGCGACTTATACCCAACGCTCACTCAGAGAAAAGCACGCGGCTTGTTTTCAGAGATTCCGCTTGATTGTACAAAGGTTCAAGACCTTATGGAGCGTAGAGACCCTACAGATTCAAGAACAAAAATAGCGATCGTTGGTGCGAACTCTGATGGAGTATGGCGTTTTTGGTACGACGGAACGATGTACGACATATCGCTTTCGGGTAAAGAGAAGATGGTAGCGGTGAACAATTACATTTGTTTCTTCCCATCTAAACAGTGGTTCAACGTAGGAACTAAAGATTTCGGTTCAATGGGGTATTTCCATCATAATGTAAGTGAAGATTACCTTGATGGAATTGAGAACCCGGCAGAAGACTACATGATTCACGACTACAGCGCAGATTGGATAGGACGTGTATTAATTGACCCACAAGACCAGGAGCACCTATATCTGATGGTTTCGGCGAGAGGACAAAAATATGCTGCGGGGCAAACCTTTAACGACAAGTTCTCGGAGCTTAAAAGTATGATTCGAATAGGCGATGTTGTCAGATTGTCGGGAGATTTTGTCGGACTGAACAACAAGAAGGTGAAAGTTGCGGAGGGAAACGAAGGTGTGCTTGCGGACGATGAAGGAAACTTCACAGCACCGCAAATTCCTATTACCGCGCTCGATGTTTTGAAGATTGGGGATATTCCTATTCCTACGTTCAATTACACGGCATATGACGGCGAAACGGGAGACCCATTCGATTTGTCAGTTGCGCTCGGTACAAAAGGAACGTATGAGGGAATCTTCATCAAATTCAGTAAAGACGAGTTTTCCTCGGTTACTGCATACATTAGTCCATGTGCGGCAAGCTCTTTAATGAACAGCAAGTACACAGGATTCTTTGCGGGCCATTTAAAGGTTGAGCGTGTCGTTCCCGAGCTTGATTTCTTCATGGAGTGGAATAACCGCCTATGGGGAGTGAGCAACAAGGATAATACGATTTATGCCAGCAAACTGGGAGACCCAATGTCATGGGATTGCTATCAGAACACAAGCATGGATTCCTACTATGCACAGCAAGGAACGAACGGCAATTGGACTGGTTGTGCGGTGTACTCGTCTCACCTTCTGTTCTTTAAAGAGAACTTCATTCACAGAGTTTACGGTTCAGCACCTTCATCGTTCCAAACATCGATTATCGAGGGTTTCGGAGTGGAAGAAGGTTCAAGTGAATCTATAGCGACGGTGAACAACATGATTTTCTACAAGTCGCCAGTGGGGATTATGTGCTATGAGGGCGGAAACCCATACAGCATTAGTGATAAGTTCGGCGACTGGAAGTACGACAATGTTGTGTCGGGATCGCGGCATAAGAAATACTATGCGTCAATCCACATGAAGGGCGGCGGCTACAAGGTTCTCGTTTGTGATACTGGCACGGGACTTTGGCATATCGAAGACACGGTGGGTGTACACTGCTTCCGAAACTACAAGAACAAGCTTCTGATGGTGGATAACGCACAGAAAAATGTTCTCGTATTGGACGCAGAAGATTTTGACATAGCACCAGTGAAGAACGATGAGCCTATTCCGTGGAGTGCCACTTTCGGACCATTCGATGAATACATCGAAAATCAGAAGATATATTCCAAGCTACAGATGAGAGTTCAGCTACCCGAAACAGCAACGCTCAAAATAGAGATTGCTATGAATGCATTGAAGTTGAGCGATTGTAAATGGGAGACCATAAAGGAGATTTCCGCAGAGAATGAACTTTCGGTTCATGTTCCGATTGTTCCGAGAAGATGTTCGAGGTTCTATGTACGGCTAACTGGTGTCGGTCGTTGTCGAATTGATTCTTTCACACGGAAATACAGACAGGGTTCTTCAAGAGTGGTTAAGCAGTGATAATTGACTATGACCACAACCCGAACATAGACGGAGAGAAGAGGCTCCAATCACTAAAGGAGTCTGTTCAAAGAGCGTTAGACGAAGTAGTTAACACGGACACCAAGGAAACGACAGTTAATGAAGTAAAGAACTTCTACACGAATAATACAACTATAGTTCAAGGAGACGGTTCAACTCCAATACCAGAAGATGAAATAACGTCTCTATTGAACAATTTATTTAACGATTAATGGGGGTAATTATGGCAACTTATTTAGATAATGCTGGTGTAACACAAATTCTCACAAAGATTAAGTCTCTCTTGGCGAAGAAGGCAGAAATTACGGCCATTCCAACAAAGACATCACAGCTTACAAATGACAGTCAGTATCAAAATGTGACCGAAGTTGATACAGCTATTTCAAAAAAGATTGGAACGCTGAATATGAACACCACTGACGATACCGGCGATCCTGGTGACTATTATATTAATACACTAGCACAAGAGGACGGACAAGTTTATGCGACACGGTATTCATTCTCTTCCAAGTTTATGTCAGAGGTTGAAGCGGCATATAATAATGGTTCCATTGTAAACATGACAGAGGTCAAAAAAGCGATTAGTCACGCAGTCGGACAAATCACATCGTTTGAATACAAGATTGTTGATTCCCTTCCGGCAGTATCGGACGGAAAGAAGGGGGTTATCTACCTCATAGCACATAGCGGTAGCACGAATCAGAACAGCTATGATGAATACATTTTCCTTCCGGCAGACGGTAGCACAGCGGCACGGTATGAGAAAATCGGTACAACCGATATTGACCTCACACCGTACGCAAAGAAAACGGAGATTCCAGTAGCAGTTTCCGACCTTGCAAACGACCTTGGCTTTATCACCGATGAGACCAGTACAGCAAATATAAGAATTGCCATTAATAATCTTGATTATACCGATACCGCCGAAGAGGGGAAATATGTATCGTCTGTGTCGGAAAAGGACGGTGTAATCAAAGTGACGAGAGCAAGCCTTCCGGCAGTAGGAACAGCAGACTCGCCAATTTCGAATGCAACGATTGAGAGTATCTTTACACAGGTATTCGGTTAGGAGATAGCCTATGAAACTAGACGACGTTGGTCTAAAAAAGGTATTTGAGCTTATGAAGGGTAGGATTTGGAAAGAATGCTATCCCGTAGGCTCAATCTATATGAGCGTGAATTCCACTGACCCATCAACTTTTTTTGGTGGGTCGTGGGAACGGATTCAAGACACGTTCCTTCTTGCTTCTGGTAGCTCATACGGAGCGGGAACAACTGGTGGTTCGGCGAATGCCACTGTTGTAAGGCATACACACGTAGCACAAGAACATACCCATACACAAAACGCACATACGCATGGGACGAACCTTGGAGACAACATAGGTTTCGCAACCTACACACACAATAGCGGTGTAGAGCGTATGAAGGTAGCGACTAGTTCAAGCTCTAAAAGATATACATATGGTAGTAAAGTTAGCGCTTCAAGTTCAGCGGCTGAATCAGGTCTCAATTGGTCAAGCGGATTATCCGAAGAACAGCCGTATATTAGCGGTGCGAAAGTACAGATTGGCAATACTGGTGTAGATGGAGCGGGTAAGAACATGCCGCCATACTTAGCTGTATACGTTTGGAAGAGAACGGCGTAGGAGGTGAATATGTCAATAGTAAGAGGTGATACCTTCACGGTATCAATAGATGTTTACGGAGACAGGTTCAGGAACGCCTTGAGTGAAGAGAAAGTCGTTCTTGTGACATTTCAGCAGAATGAAGTAAGCATTACAAAATACAATAAAGAGCTTGAAATCAAAGACATTAACGAAGAATTCTTTGATGATTCCGACCCCGACCATCCAATGTCAGGAATAAAAACAATCGGTGCAAATGTAAAATGCCACCTAACGGCAGAAGAAACAATGAGATTCCAAGTAGGCGGAGTTCAGGTTCAGCTTAAATGGGGCGATGAGAACGGCAACAAATGCAGTGCAAAGGTTGTTCAGATACCAGTCGGGGGAAGTCTTAGAGAAGCTCCACCAAGAACGAAGGAGGACGAAATATGTCTGATGTAAGAATGGAGGTACGAGACAACGAGGAAACATATGTTACTTCAAATGACGTTGGCTACAAGTACCTTAACGGACGAGTTACCGCCCTCGAAGGGTCTTTAGAAAAAGACCTTGCGGATAAATGGGCGAAGGCTCTACAGGAAATCAATAATTATTTGAACAATCTACAGGTGAACATTGTTGGGAACAAGATTGTTGATGAACTCCCCGAAGTTGGCGATCCAGGAATTCTGTACCTTGTCATGAATGAAGCTGGGACAGCGTACACTTCATACATTTATGCGAACGACAAGTGGGTGAAACTTGCTGTTATCGACTTTTCGAAGTATGTTCCGATTACACGGAAGGTGAACGAAAAGGCGCTCGATACGGATATAGTTCTCACGGCAACGGATGTTGGCGGAAGAGACACCCAAGCAACAGGGCAAGATTCCCATGCAGAGGGAATTAGAAGTAAAGCAACTGGTAACTTTTCACATGCAGAAGGCGTTGATTGTAAGGCACAGGGACACGCAAGCCATTCGGAAGGGTGGTACACTACAGCTTCAGGGGATAGCTCCCATGCAGAGGGGAAAGGACCGATAGCAAGTGGCGAGAGCTCTCACGCAGAGGGGGCTCGTGGAACAACAGCGAGTGGTGGCGCATCCCACGCCGAGGGAGTGAACACAAAGGCGGCGGGCGTTTGTTCTCATTCGGAAGGTACGGCGACAATTGCCAACGGCAAAGACCAGCACGTACAAGGTAGATTCAATGTTGTAGACAACGATAATAAGTTTGCGGACATTGTGGGTAACGGAAACTCCGAAGGATTAGAAACTGTACGTTCCAACGCCTATGCCCTTGATTGGGACGGCAACCTATACCTTAAGGGTGGTGTGTACGTCAACTGTAATGCAGACTCTACAGGTGGAACAAAATTGAGCCTTGATGTTGACTCTATCATGGGTGCCATTAAAGACCAGCTGTACGAAAAGGTTTACCCGGTCGGCTCTGTATACATGACAAGCGATGATAATTTCAATCCGGCAGAAGTGTTCGGTGGAGAGTGGCACCACGTAACCGAAGATGTTTATCTCAAGGCGGTTATGAGTGGCGGAGGCTCTACAGGTGGTTCAACCGACCATGTAATTACATCGTCGAATCTTCCACCGCACGTGCACGGAATGAGGCACACTCACAATGTATCGAGCAAAGGATATTACGCAATTGCGACTCAGAAGGTGTGGCAGTTTGAGACGTTCGGGGGAAAGTTTGACGACCATTCGGCAAAATACAAGGTTCCAATGGTTCGCACGGCTACAAGTAGCAGCCCTTCGGGAGAGCAGAGAGATTGTAAAACAACAGGTAGCGCTAGTATTACCGATACGGGAACAGGTAGCTTTGAAAATGCAGCATACCATCCTGGCTATTACGGCGTGCATATCTGGGAACGGAGGGCGTAATGAATCACCCTATCATGTTTACGGTAAGCGATATTTTGTGGTTGGCGGGAGCAATAGTAGCTATTTCAGCCGCAGTAAAAGTAATAGCGGAGTGTATCAATAGAATGCAGAAGCCAAATAAGACACAAGATGAACGAATTGGAAAACTTGAGAAAAAAGCAGTTGCGGATTATGAAAGACTGAATCAGTTAGAAGAGGGGAACGCAATTACACAGCGTGCCCTTTTGGCGCTTCTCGCTCATGGGATAGATGGAAACGACATTGAAGCGATGAAACAGGCGAAAGCAGAGCTAACCGATTATCTGATAGGACGTTGATATAGCCTTACACGGCTCATATTTACGCTCTGACGGTTTTCAATTCACCCAAGGTATAAATTATCACTTATATAAACAAAAGCTCTCATGGAGCGGATTTGGAGGAAGAAATGGACATGACAACTATTACTCAGTATTTCGTACCACAGATTGTGGCTTTCTGTTTGTGCGTGGGTTTTGTAATGAAGCGTTGGCTTCCGATGGATAACAAGTGGATTCCAACCGCACTGTTCATCATTGGTATCATTTGTGGAATTGCTACCACAGGAATGACTTTTGACGGTGTTGTATTCGGTGCTGTTTCGGGTCTTGCTTCCGTTGGTCTGAATCAGTCCTTCCAGCAGGCGCTGGGACTCAATGTGCGACCGAACATTGAAATGACCGACGACGAAGTACAGGATTTCGAACTGGCAGAAGAAGAGGACGAAGCAGACGAAGAAGAAGGTGAAGTAGATGAGTAAAACGATTGCGGTTCAGTGCGGACACGGTGTAAGCATTGATGGCTCTTGGGATTCCGGTTGCGTATATAAGGGACATAGCGAAGCGGCGCTCATGCTGAAAATCACAAAGGCCGCTGTTAAGTATTTGCGGAAATCGGGTGTAACCGTGATTTCGGATGCCGACCACGGAAACAACAAAAACATGATTGCGGATGTAAGGTGGGCGAACAACGTAGGGTGCAAACTCTATGTGTCAATTCACTGCGATTATAGCGGAGCACCGAAGGGGGTAATGCCGCTTTATGTGTCCGGCAGTGGAAAGAAGCTGGGAAAGTGCCTTGAAAAATCTATCAAGAAGGACTTGAAGATGAGAAGCAGAGGTGTTCAGAAGAGAACCGACCTTTGGGAACTGAACGGAACGGATATGACGGCTTGTATTCTTGAAACAGGAAGTATTAAAGGCGATTTGGCTACACTTAAAGGAAAGCCTGATGCATACGGCAAGGCGATTGCAAAGGGTATTTGTGCATATCTTGGAGTTGCGTTTAAGGAAGGTTCAAAACCAAAGCTAAAGGCGAAGGATACCTACCGTGTCCGTAAAACGTGGAAAGACGCAAAGTCTCAGAAGGGAGCTTTTTCGTCACTGGAGAACGCTAAGAAGTGTGCCGATAAATACGGCTATTCCGTTTTTAACAGCAAGGGAAAGGCGGTGTATCGTGGCTAAAAGTAGGAAGATTGACAGGACTTACGTTGTTATCAAGGCTGACCCCTTGCGGGTTAAACCTTCTTACAAGTCGAAGCTGAAAAAGACTCTTTCGGTTGGAACAAAGGTTCATGCAACGAAAATTAAAGGTTACTACATCTATGTTCCGGCGCTCAAAGGGTGGACTATTTGGAAGGACTCAAAAGGACATAAATATGTCCGTCTTGTGTCCGTTCCGAAAAGTACAAAAGCGGATAAGCTGCTGAAAGAACTTAAGGTGATCGCACAGAAGTTAATCAAGGCTGGTGTGAAGTATAACGCAAATCACCCGTGTAAGAGTTTGTCCAGTGCGTTAAAGGGCAAGAGAACGAATTGTGCGACCTTTATCTCTTTCGGTTTACAGGAAATTGGTGTGCTTCCGAAGGGAAAGTACATTTGGCTTGATACGAAGATTCACGGAACAGGGAAAAACATTATCAAGAAAAAGGCGAAGATTGCATATCCTCGGAAGAAATGGAAAAAGGCAAAATTAAAACCTGGTGACATTTGCGGGTTTGCACATAAGCCTCATACGATGGTGTATGTCGGCAAGGATAAGAACGGACATGCCTTGTGGTATTCGGCTGGCGGTTCAGATGTTAAACCGAAAAACCTCGGTCCAAAGAGAAAGCAGAAGTACGAAAACAGAACGGTATATGTGCGAATTCGCTTGAAATAGCGGTGTGGCGGGGCGAATAAAGTCCCGCTTTTCTTATATGCTAAAACAAAAACATACTTACGAAAGGAGTATAAATAATGGGCGGAATAAAGTATGTAAAAACGAAAGCCCCAACTGTGAAATCACCTACATACAAAGCCCCGGCGGGATATAAGGGAGCGTATGACAAGCAGCTCTCAGGCGCCCTTGATAGTGTCGTAAATTGGAAATACGACCCAACAAAGGACGCTAGTTATCAGTCGCTGGCGAAGCTTTACACTCAGCGTGGAGAACAGGCGGCTAGAAATACAATGGGGGATGCGGCGGCACTTAACGGTGGATTTGGAACAAGCTATGCGGTGAGTGCGGCTCAGCAGTCGAGAAACGACTATAACGCTGAATTTGCCACAAAGGCTATGGAGCTTGAAGATAAAGCGTATAATCGTGCTTCCACCTCATTGTCTGCACTTAGAGATGCGGACGACACGTCATATGGACGGTACAGAGACAAGGTGTCCGATAGCCAGTGGGGATATGAGCAGAAGAATAACAATTACTGGCAGGGTAAAAACTTCAAGGAAGATGCTCTCATGAATCGCCTTAATTACAACGTGAACGTATATCAGGCAAAAAAAAGTAGCTCTTCCGGGGGTCGGAAGTCCTCTCGGAAGAGTAGTGGCGGTGGTAGAAGAAGCGGCGGAAGCACTTATTACTCTCCTAGCGCATCGACTTCCAGAGGTTCAAGCAGTTCGGGTGGCGGTGGAAAGTCATTTGCCGATAAAGTAATGTCGGCGGCATCCAAACTTCAGAAAAACAAGAAGAAATAGAAAGGGGCATTGCCTTGGGAAAGAAAGACAAGAAAGCATACAAAGCGTATCTTAACGCCCACAAAGGAAAGGGTTCTTCCGGGAACTCTTTCCTTTCTACTAATACGAACAAAAGCAAGAAGGAAGTAAAAAAGCGTGTAAAGGAAGTCAGGAAGTCTACACCTAAAAAGAGTGGAAGTCAGGCTTATAGAGAGTATCAGAACATTCACTCTGGGAACGGCTCTACAGGAAACACCTTCCAGTCTACCAACGCAAACAAGAGCAAGAAGGAAGTAAAGAGAAGGGTTCAGAGCGTTTCCACACCTTCTACTTCTTCACAGCGTGATAGTTATGAATCACGGAAAAAGGCGGCGAACAGTTACCTTAACAGGGAGCGTTCGTCTACTTCTCGTCTCGGAAATACTTTTCAGGCAACAAGGGAAACCGCAAAATATAATCCCGAAAAGCGTGAAAGACAGCAGTCTATCGAGAAAAAGAGAAGGGAAGGAATTCAGGCGGTAGAGAATCGCTATGCGAAAACTTCCAGCCCTTCAAAGCTCCATGACGGTGTTATGTCTGAACAGCAGACTGAACCTATTCACGTAAAACAGGTTAAGATTGAGAATGAGATAACCGAACAGAACAGACAGCGTGCAAAGGACTACACGGAACAGGAGTCATCGGGGCAGAAACAGCACGAGGGAAAGTTCAACGGAACAAAGAATGCGAATCAGCAAGAAGCGGTTCGTGGCATGGCAGAGGTTAAGAAGAACAATCAGGAACGCATTGAAGCGGAAAATGCACGAAAGAATCTTCAAGCGAAAGAAAAAGAGAGTGGTTCTAACGGTAGTTCTCAGCTTGGTAACAACTTCAACAAGGACGTTAACGCTGTTCGTGAGAGCGTGAAGAATAAGTCCGGCAAGTACTACGAAGAAGCACAGCAGATTAAAAAGAACGAAGAAACAGAACGTGAGAATCAGGCTGTTTCGCTGAGCAGAATTTCTGACAAGTCGGACAGACAGGTGGAGATTGAGAATCAGAAGAAACTGGAAGAAACACAGAAGCAGCTCTCAAAGAATCGGAGCAAGGAAAAGGTTTCCTACGGTGCTTCACCTATGGAAATGGGAGAACATCAGAACGGTTCTACAGCTTCTCGGAGAATGGATAACAACCGCATTGATTTATCCAATACAAAGATTGCTCGTGCCGATGAGAGATTAAGTGACGCTACAGTCGGAACAGGAAAGCAGATTGTCGGCGGCTTTGCAAAAACAGCTGGTGACGTTGCGGACGTGTACACAAGACATGGTGGAGCGTCCATCGTAAAGGCAAACAAATTCGAAGAAGATAGATTCATCAATAGTCAGATTCAGCGGAAAGACGTGTCAGAGGGTACTAAAAACACGCTCAGAGATGTCAAGGAGGGCTATAACAACGCAGAAGAGTATATGCGTAGCGGTGGCATGTATAACCCCGGAAAGGCGCTATATTCGGTCGGAGAGAAGATTCAGGCAAGCGGTGACAAACAGGTTGAAAAGTCCATGGAGGGATTGACACGGTTTGAGAAAATCCTCATGGGTGCTTATACGTCGGGTCTCGGTACGGCGGCAGATATGAGTTTTGGCCCGTATTGGGCGGTGTCCATGGCGGCTAGAACATACGGTAACACAAGGGGCAGTGCGGAAGCACAGGGAGCAACAGTCGGAGAAGATAGACTCTATTCCGTGCTCCAGGCGCTTAAAGAAACAGGAACAGAGTACATGTTCGCCGGTGCCGGTCTTGCTAGCAAGCTCACAGGTGCCGGGGCGGCTCTCGAAAAAACTGGTCTCGGTGCTTTAAAGTCAACTGCTCTTGATAGACTCGCCGTAGGTGTGGGAAACAGATTCGGAAATGTTGCGGCTAATGTGGCTTATTCGGGTGCGAAACTTGCCCTTGGTGGAACGGAAGAAGCAACCGAAGAACTTGTAGGCGGTCTTTTGGATGCGCCTATCACGAACCTTTCCTATGGGAATGCCGTAGATGAACGGAGAGAAAAGAGCTATCGTGAAATGCTTCTCAGTGGCTCAGATAATCTTGAAGATAGAATCTCGAATGAGGCGGCACAATACGGAGTCAGTAGGGAAGAACTGGCGAAGGTATACGGCGAAGATATCAACAGTAAAGAGTTCCTGGAAGAGCAGATTCAATCCTATGTTGATTCTGGCATGAGTCAAAAGCAAGCTGCTTCCATGGCAGAGAAAATGCAACAGTACCTATCCGCAAGCATTTCTGGAGACTCTAAAAAGGCGAAAAGGCTTGAAGATGAAATGACGGCAGATTACATGAAGATGGTTTCTGTAAAACAGAAATTTTCCGCATCCGAAACTTTGGATGCCATGGCTTCTGCATACATTATGACAGCGGTAACGGGCGTTGCGACTAACGGTCGTGCTCTTTCCTATGGAGCAAATGTCAGAGACAGCTTGAAGCAAGACTATGTAATGAAGAGCATGAGGGGGCTTGATGATAATGTCAGTCCTGAAATTCTTAGGAACGTGCTCTCGGAGAAGGTATCAAGCTACAACACGGCACAGGCAATGGCAGATATTGCGGTAAACGTAGAGGATAGCAAGATTGCCACAAGGGCACAGGCTATCAAGGATACCGCAAACGAGGGAACGGATATTGCCTTGGAGCAGTACGCAGATATGGCTCACGCAATCAATGTTCAGATGATAAAGAACTCGGAGTCCATTCAGACTGCACGGAATTTGGCTATGCGGAAAGTTGAGAATGAAAACCTTGACGCTGGGGCAGACAGACTTATTAACGGATCGTCTAAAGTTGCACAGAAGCACGGAGACGAAGTTGTGAAGAGAGTCACCGATACGGCCATTGAAATGAATAAGTCTTTCGATGAAGATAGACAGCTTGATGATGTGCAAATTGGTGATGTGGCAAGAGCGGCTGGAAACCTCGAAACAGGAACGCTTAATCCTGAAGATGTGGAAACTCTCATGTCCAACAAAACAGAAGAGCGTGAAGTGTTCGAAAAGGCGACCGTGGAGAAGTTGCCTCAGATTCTGAACAGCGACGGCACATTGAATGCGGTTGAGACGAACAAAGCGACGAGGGAATATCTCTTTGCAAAGGCGGCAGATAACTTTGTTGCACGTGCACGGGAAGAGAACGAAGTCTACAAGAGCGAAGTCCGCGGAAGATATGAATCGGAGTATTCTAACAACATGGGTTCTATCGGTCAGAGCGTAGTTCAGGAGATTTCGAACAAAGCGGACGTTTCATCGGAAGCGGATTACAACGTGCTTATGCGGCAGATGGAGCGTGCCTATAATGCGGCGAAGGAAGGAAAGCCTGATACTATCCTCGATACAATCAAGCGTGACATTGTGGAGAACTACGGATTCAAGGCAGAAGATGTAGACTCCATGATTAGAGCGGGCAAAATTGATTCTGTCGGCAACGGCTTTACCGTAAAGTCAAGCGGAAATACGAATGCCGAAACAAGAAAAGCACTCAAACAGTTCGCCGATATTTTCTCGGTGAATATTGAGCTTTCCGACGACATTCAGAGCTACACGGGCGGAGCCGATGTAAACGGTCTGTTCGACTATGCAACGAATACAATCATCTTGAATTCTGCAACACCATCGGAAAACATGGCATATACCGCAATGCACGAACTTGTCCACGGTATCAAGGATTATGACATGAAGGGGTATGATAACCTCGCCAAAGCGTTCAAGACGATGTGGACACAGGATAATGCGGAGAGCTTCAACAAGACGATTAAGGACCTGAAAGAACGCTACAAGAAAGCGGGTAAGAAGCTGAATGACGAACAGGCTTTAGAAGAGGTTATTTGTTCTCAAATGGGCGAAATTCTGCATGATGATAAGTTCATGGACAGAATTACCGAAAAGCATTTTAAAGCCGGCAGAACCCTTCTAAACGCCGTCAGAAGGGTAATCAAAAAGATTCGGGATATATTCGGTCTCGGAAATCAGTTCGACAGCAGATACAAGGAAGCTCTGTTCTCTCAGTACAATCTTCTTAAGGATGCCGAAGAGTTTTTGGCAACAGCACTCCATAACAAAAAGCTTGCTATGGGTCTCGGAAAGATGGTACAGCGTGAAGGAAAAGCTTATTCCGTCAACGATGATTATTCTATGGGCGTTGAACTTGATGTTGATTATGACTATATCCGACACTTAACATCGGACGAATACGAGCAGCAGCTTAAGAAGTACGGTGATGAAAGATGGACGATTGCAGACCAAAAAAAGCTCGATAGCTTAAATGGTTCGGAGGACGAGTACGACGAACTTTGGGAAAAACAAGAGCGTGTAGCACAGTTAATCGAATACAGACGGCGTTATGGTCTCAAAAGCGAATCCGAAGATTCAGGTTATGACGATGAGTACGCCTATTATCTTAAAGGCTTCACGAATATTGAGAACAGCGAAGATAGCGAACTCGTCAACGAACTTATCAATTGGAGTGAAGAGATGAAAGACCACAAGGATTTCAAGAAACAGTCGTTCCCACGCTTCAACCCTAAGATTGAACAGGATAACATCGACACGAGAGCAGAAATTCGTGAAACAATTGATTCCGTCATCGAACCGCTCAAGGCAGATGAAAAGCTCACACATGGACAGGTTCTGAACGCAAAGTCCGTAAAGAACAAAGTCGGCAATCTCCTTCACAAGGTTGTCGGGGATGATACCACCATGTCGAAGGAAACCATGCGTGAGACAAGCGATTTTGCGGTGGACGCACTCACAACGGCATACTATGAGCTTCAGAAGGAACATCCGAATATGGATGTCGTTTATGATGTCTTGGAAAAGGCAAGCGAAGAAATTGTTGATGTGATTGATTACAACTATGAGAACGACGAAATGCGTGAGTTTCTCAATATTAAGCGTGCTCTCAGAAAGAATCCTATCTACATTGAACGCTCAAAGTGGGGCGATTATAGAAAGGTCAACAATGAAACAGTTTCCGAAATGAATAGACATTTCCAGTATGTTACCGTAAGGCACGGAAGCGCTAGTTATACAGGAAGCTTTGCTTCTGCGGTGGCTGATTCGAACAGGAAGAAATCGAATGTTGACACGTATTTAAATGAGAACCCTGATATATCAACAGCTCTTTTCGGCACCGAAGATACCAAAATGGGCTTAGGCAGTGCATTACAAGAAGATGGAGAGCTTCACAACGAAGAAGGTTTACCGTACATCTTGGAAGAACGTATGCAGTCTTGGGCGAATAGTCTTGATGGATTGAGTGAATATGATTGTAATCAGATGAAAAAAGCTCTTGTTAACGACCTTTCGGAAATTCTTATTCAGGATGCGGAATCGTACAAAACCTATGCAGATAAGCAGAAGGAAAAGTATGACACCATGAAGAATCGCCTTAAGGGTGAAAGGGACGCTCTCGCCGCCAAACTGAAAGACACAAACGACACGTTGGAGAAAACGAAAACTGCGGCGAAAAATCAGGCGAAGAAATACGAGAAGAAGCTCGAATCTCAGGAAACGAAGTACAAGAAGATGATTGATACGAGGGAAAAACGTATTGAGAAGGTGAAGGAAAAGAACAAAGCGAAGGAAGAAAAGCGGAAGCGCCGTGAAGAGGAAAAGAAGGTTCTCAATAACATCAACGTGAACTACGCATGGCTTTCTTCACGACTTCTCACGAAGGAACGTAAGTACGAGAAAAACATTCCACAGGAGATTCGGAGACCGCTCGCACAAGCTCTTGTAGCTCTCGACATTCAGACGGCAAACTCTGTTAAGGCAGAGCAGAGGGAGATTAAAAAGACTGGTGCGCCTACACATGCTGCTTTGAAGATTCATGCCTTAAGGGATTCAATGCGTGAAATCTCTAAAGAGAAGGAGTATCAGGGTATGTTCACAGAGAACGAGGTTCTCATGAATAATCTTGAAGTGCTCGCTTCCATCAACAAACCTATGCGGGATATGACCCTCGAAGAGCTGAAGGTTGTAAAAGATGTTCTGAAGGGTGTCCGATTTGAAATTACCGAAGGACAGAAAATGTATCTGAATGGACGGAAAGAGTCGTTCAACAGAATCAGTGATAGTATTTGTAACGATTTCGAGGACATGATTAAGAAGTACGGCGAAGCGAAGAAATTCAAAGGTGCGTATGGATTAGTTCGTGATTTTGTGAACTTTGATAACGTAACACCGATGAGCTTTTTCAAGAATGCCGGCGGCACATTCAGCCATATTTGGGACGTGCTTAGAAACTCTCAGGATAAGTATTTCCAGTACACAAAGGAGACGGCAGAGTTCGTTGAAACCCTTCCGGGCAACAAGCGGTGGTTGCGCCTTAATGGTGGACACAGTGACGCTCAGAAGTGGCAAGACCACAGGAACGAGATTGAGCTTGAATCGGGAAAGAAGATTGATGTAAGCGACACTCAGATTATGTCGCTCTATCTGCTGGCGAAGCGTAAGGCGGCTATGCGTCACATTTACGGTGAAGGAATCCGTGTCCCTGTTATTAACAAGGACACACGGAAGGTTCGTGAGAAGGTAGCCGACAAGGTGCTTATGCGTGACATGACCGACTATGAGACGGTGGCAGTAACCGAAGCAGATTTGGCGGATATGTTCGCTCTTCTCACTCAAAAGCAGAAGGATTTCGCCAACGCAATGCAAGACTATCTTTCAACGGTTATTGCGGAGCGTGGAAATAAAGCCTCCATGGAAATGTACGGAGTTAGACTGTTCGAGGAAGAAAAGTATTTCCCAATGTACACGGTCCAGGACGGAAAGTTTAAAAACCTTGAAACAGGCTACAACGGCATTGCTGGAATCCCTGATCCTGGATGGAGTAAGAACGTAAACGAAAAAGCAGAGAACGCTCTTGTGATTGAGGATTGTATCAGGGTGTTTGCTCGACATTGTGATGAAATGAATCTGTACGCTTCTTCACAGAAAGCACTGAAATCCATTACTCGACTTCTGAATACGGGTGATGTAAGCAATCAGATGATTCGGGCATTCGGTATTCAGTCTATCGACTACACGAAGAATATAATCAACGATTTCAGACACCAGCAGGACAAGAAGGTTGACGGCTGGTCGAAGATTATCAATGCAGGAATGAACAACTACAAGAGAGCTGCTATTGCCGCAAATCTGAGCGTTTGGGCACAGCAGTACACGGCAGTTTGCAGGGCATGGCTGACCATTAGTCCGAAGTATTTCTTCCTGCGGAGTCCGAAAGACACGATGCTTCCACCAAAGGTTCAGGCAAAGAAACGGAACGCTCTCATTGAAGAGATGAACAAGTATTGCCCTATCACGTGGTGGAAGTTCCAAGGCAACCATGAACTGAACTTCTCTCGCTCGTCAGAGGACATTATCATGAATAATAAGGCCATCCGTGATACGCTTGCTATGGGTGTTTATGAAGCGGCAGACCTTAGAACATGGCTCCACATTTGGAAAGCTGTAAAGGCAGAAACAAAGGCAACACGGAAAGACTTGAAACCGGGCAGTGAAGAATTCCTTAAGTACTGCGGTGAGCGTGCGGCATACATTTTCGACTACACTCAGACTGTAGACTCTCCACTTCACAGAGCACAGATTATGCGTGACAAGAATGTCATAGCCAAATCTGTTTCCTCGTTTAAAGCGGAGCCTTTAAAGACGTTCAACATCTTCAGAGACGCTTTAATCGAAGCAAGCCGTTACAAGAAGGAAGGGAAAAAGGTGAAAGCCGCTAAAGCGGTTACGAAGATGGCGACGGTTCTCACAATCAATTCCTTTGCGGCGGCATTTGCAAAAACGCTCATTCAGGCAATGAGAAAAACGGATAAGGCGAAGGATGATGGTGAGCCTATCACCTATCTTGCGGCATTCAAAGAACTGTTTGGCGATAACTTCTGGTCAAATGAAAACCCGATTCGGCAGATTCCGGGATTCGAAGAGTTGTGGGGCGTATTCAACACGACACTTGACCTTCTCAGTGGAGAGGAAGTTGATTATTTCAGTTTAATGTCACAGAGCAACATCACTTCTGATTGGCTTTACTCAATCAATAAAGCGCTATACAGGTACAACAAGAAGAAAGCGGATAACGACTTGTCAATCGGTGATAGTGTCGATTTCCTGAACACGATTCTCGCCTTTGCGGGATTCGGTTTTGCCAATGCGAAACGAGACGTTGGAGCAATAACAAACGCTCTCGGATTACCTGATCCGTTCGCTGTTTTCGCGGACGCTGCGGAGGATCGCGTTGATGTATTTGCAAAGAAGTACAAGGAAATGGGCGGTTCGGTTCCTGGGGAGCCTAACGCTGTTGAGAAAAAGCTCGGTGGAGTTGCGGAAAAGGCTGCTAAATCAAACTCGCTTTTCGGAAAGCTCAAGAGCGCCTATGAAAAACTCTCGAACTCAGAGGATACAGACGACTATGGTTTTTGGGACGACGAAGGACTCGGAGGAAGAACTATTAAGGCTCTTTTCAGAGTCAAGGAAGGTTCGAAGCTCGATGATAGGCTCGATTCTTTGGGCTTCACGAGAGACAAGAAGGAACGTGAAAAGGCGGCTTTTGATGCCGACGTTGAAAAAGCTCTCGCAAAAGCTCAGGGCAAGAAGGGTGAGTACCGTGAAGAGGCGGTGGTCAACTATATCAAGAAGGACTGGAAGAAGCATCTTAAAGAGGGAACAATCTCTATCACAGACTGGTACAAGGATTGTGAGCGTAGAAAAAAGCTGATGAAGGCTTGCGGAGTCTCGAAAGAAACTCGGGAAAAATTCAATGAGGCAATCATAAGCGAAACTCGGACGAGATACCATAAAGACATTGAGAAATGGGATAAAAAGGCATTTTCTCGCATGGACGAGTACACGAACTACCTCGCCGAACAGGGCTGGTCTAAAGAGGACATTTCCCGGAAGATGATTGAGAACTCAGACACGGCACGTGAGTTTAAACAGGCGTGCAAGGTTGAGAATGCGGAAGGTGCGGCGAAGTCACTGGCAAAACTGATGGACGCTGGCATTACCAAAGAGGACATCAATTATCTGTACGAGAATCGAAACCGTGTGAAGATTGGCAAGGATTCGAAGTACTACAAGGAAGCTCAGGCACTTGGACTTGATGAGGAAGGCAAAGGAAAGTCAACCGGAAAGTACATCTACCCGGCACACGGAACAATCACTTCCTATTTCGGCTACAGAAATGCGCCTACTGCGGGTGCTTCCTCGAATCACCCGGCAATCGACATTGCCGTTCCTGAAGGTACGAGGGTTAGTGCTTCCGATGGCGGTACGGTCGTAGCGACCGGTTGGTCTGGTGGCTATGGAAACATCGTTCAGATTGACCACGGAAACGGAGTAGTCACTCAGTACAGCCACTTATCTAAAGTCGGTGTAAGGAGGGGGCAGAAGGTTGCACGGGGTCAGGAAGTCGCCCGGTCAGGAAATACGGGAGTCTCCACTGGCCCACACCTTGACTTTAAGATGATGATTAACGGAGAGCCTGTTGACCCTCTGAAACATCTAACAAAGTAGGTGAGCGACATGACCAACGAAGTAATATGGACGAAGATAGTGCTGGAACGGTTCATCGAACAGGCGAACTTGTCCGAAGATGAAGAAATTGTAATGCGTACACGTGCGGCTGGTTGGAGCAGAACAAAACAAGCCATGGAGCTGAACTTGTCTGTTTCGACGATTGATAGGATTATCAGTAGGCTTAAACGAAAGTACGACGAAGTACAGGCATATGACCCAATATTGCCTCCACGACAACGAGGGGTTTACAGGTAAAAATGTGATAGGAAGACGACGGTTAATCGAAAGGTTGACCGTCGTTTTTCTTATTACAATTTGGGCAAGGAGGAATGATACCATGTACGGATTTTATCAGCCTTATGGGGGCAATGAACAGCTTGTGAGGGTAACTGGTCTTGATGGTGCCAAAGCATATCAAATGCGCCCGAACAGCGTTGTTGCACTATTCGATGGTGCAGAGGACATATTCTATCTCAAGTCAACCGACGGTGCGGGATTCCCAACAATTCGAATCTTTCGATTTGAAGAGGTAACGGCTACACCGAATGTTTCACAAGAGTACATCACAAAGGCAGAGTTCGAACAATTCAAGGAGGAAGTCTTAAATGGGAAGCAGCATATTCAGGAATCAGAACAGTAATCAGCTAGGCGATCTAGCGAATCGTGCAAAAGCCATGATGAACGATTCAAGGCAAATGCAGAACGTAATGGGTATGTTATCGGGAAGGGGAGTATCTGCGGAACAGATGGTGCGGTCCATCTGTAGGGAGCGTGGAATCGATGTAAACGAATTTATGAACAGCATTAAATAGCTAGTGAAACTTAGAGAAACTTAGAATCGGCACAAAATGTATCGTTTCTGACACGAAATGACACGTTTTGACACGATTAAGCACACATATTTAAAAAAACTACCCTATTTTTTTAATAACCACTTGCGCAAGTGAAATTTAGCGAAAGTTATTTTAGTTTTTTAGAAATTATTTGACTTTCGCGGAAGTTAGTTAAATTTATCGTCAATTATTTTACTTATTCGGAGCAATCCGAAGGAAGGAGAAGGAAATGGAAAACATGAGCTTGTCGGACATTGCCGCCGTGACAAAGGATAATGATGATTATTTTGGCAACGGTGGTATGTGGATTTTCGCACTGCTGATTCTGATGATGATGGGCGGTGGATATTGGAATAGAGGCAATCAGTCTGAACCAGTGACGGAAGCGGGATTATGTAATGCGATGAACTTCAACGGTCTTGAGAATTCGGTCGGGAGACTTAATGATAGCCTTCAGAACGATTACATGGGCTTGCAGAACGGTATTTCAAATCTCGGTTACGAGACTTTGAGAAACTTCAACGAGACTCAGAACAGAATCTCTGATTGTTGCTGTATCACTCAGCGTGGTATTGCTGGCGTTAATTATAACGGCGCAATCAATACGGCGAACATCAATGCGAATACTACAGCACAGACTCAGAAGATTCTGGACGCATTATCTCAGAACAAGATTGAGGCATTACAGGCACAGGTTACACAGCTTCAGATGCAGAACGCAATGTGCGGTGTCGTAAGATACCCTAACGCCACTACTTATTGCAGTGGTTCTAATCCGTTCGGTAACTGCGGATGTGGAGTAGCTATTTAATAGGGTGTAAAGGCATATAGCCAAGGAGGAAATTATGAGTTGTAAAAGTGCGATTTATGCAGTGAATACCAGCACGGCGACGATTCCGGAAGGTGGAACCTATCAGCCGAATACCATAATTAGAAGGTTTGGTCAATGCTGTCAAATGGCGAATAATGCCATGGAACTGAACGGTCAAGGCTACTATGATGTTGCTGTCACGGCTACGGTGATAGGAACTGCGGTAGGAAATGTCACAATGGCGGTTTATCAGGACGGAACAGCCGTTCCGGGAATGAATGCTTCACAGACTGTAAAAGCGATCGGTGATACCGTCACGCTCGGAACAAGTGGTATCGTGCGGTTGTACTGCGGAAAGAACAGCTCCACGATTACTGTTGTAATCGGCGGTCAAGCCGTCACAGGAAGCAATCTTGCTATCGACATTACAAAGCAGTAAGAGAACAAACGTTCTTGAAATGTGATGATTGGAGGTGTACAATAAACCTGTACATAATAGCGTTCAGAGTCATTATTGAGCGCCTCCTTTCTCATTTAACAATACGGTATTCAGAGAAAAGAGCCGGATTTCTCCGACTCTTTTTTCTATGTGACAAACTTGAGCGAATCAACGCTCACAATCAGCGTGTTCACATTCCGTCTGTATTGGTTGAGCAAGTGACCAGTAATAACAAAACAATCGGTGATATTAAACTTTGAAGTGTCATAATCAACACAGCGAACGAATACGCCGTTGCAGTCAAGAACAAAATAATCATCATACCTTCTAGCAAGCATTCCACTTAATCGAACAAAATTATCCATTGATACGCTCCTTTCCTTACATTTGATAAGTTGGATTGTATCGAAGTTAAAACAAAATCACAATTCTAAAAATGCACCGAATTCAAATGAAAATGATTACATTTTTGTCCGATTGATATAAAATAGGTTGGGAGGTATGAAAAAATGACAGTTGGAGAAATTATGAAGTATACAAGGAAACGTGTGGGAAAGTCTCAATCATTTATGGCGGAAGCACTTAATGTGGAGGTTCGAACTATAGGTAGGTGGGAAAACGGAAAGAGCGAACCGACCGTAACGGAAATGATAGAATGGTTCAGAACGGTCGGGGAAAATCCCATTCCTTATATGTTCATACTTTCATATCCTGATGAGTTTGCATTGGAAGAGAGCGAAAATGCGGATAACGTGGATCGCTTATACGAGTTAATGTCCGAAAACCTAACCTCCGAAGATAAGCTCGCATTGGTGTATATCTATTCAGGAAATCATGGGTCGAGTCCTGCTTCCGTGATACAACTCACGCTTGCTCATTTGTGCAACCCTTTAGGCGCACGTATTCTTGTAGCCGAACACATTGTAGAAGACTATAAGCTGAAGCTAATGAATGATGAAATAGAAGCTCCTGAAGAGTTCAGACCGAACTTGTCAATGCTTGAAAGAGCGATAGAGGCGGCGAAGGAATCATACATAGACGGAAGGAAGGGTTACAGCAGCCCTTCCCCCGAAGATGTAACAAGCGTGTAACAAAATAATTTATAACTTTATATAACAATGCATAACACCCCTATCGAAAAATGCGGAGTTTTCAACATTTTCGACAGAGATGTTATCAGGTGTTATCCACTTCACAAATAATAATAATCTATGAGAAGTTAATTGTAATCGTTGATATTAAAAGGTTTGAGGGTGATTGCTATAAAAAGTGTAACGAGAATGTAACATTTGATAAGATTAGTCGCACTTTTCCACAGATTGAGACAACATCGTTCCTAATGCTGACGCTATTTCGTCATCATTATTTTTTTGCTCGAATAAGTGCGTATATATACCTAGCGTTGTTGATATGTTTGAATGCCCCATGCGCTTAGAAACTATCTCGGGATTCACGCCTAATGAAATGCATATCGAAGCGTATGTGTGACGCAGCGCATGAAAAGAGATTGGTTCAAGCCCTATTTTCTTCATATAGGATTGCAGCCTTGTTATGCATAGAGAAGCATGGAAAGCTTCTCCGTTTTCTTCTTTCAGCAAATAAGGTGAATCAACCCATGCCTTCCCATACCTTAGTTTGCTCTGTATGTGCTGTTTCCGAAGGGCTATAACATCATCAACTACCAATTGCGGAAGTATGCATAGCCGTTCACCGGAAGATGTTTTCGTTTCCTTGACGAATACTTCCCTTAAATTGGGAGAATACCGTGCACGCTTAATATAGAACCTTCCATCATCAGGAATTTCATCTTCCATTATTCCTAACACTTCCCCTTTTCGAAGCGATCCGAACAAAGCAAGTTCGAAACAGACTTTATAATCGAGTGGCAGTTCGTCTAGGTGTGAGCAGAAAACAGTGAAATCTTCAGGTGACAATATCTGTACTTCCTTTTTTCTTACGGAAGGAAGACTTACGTCGTGACATGGATTCGTTTTAATTAGGTTCCACGTTACAGCAATAGAGCAACAGTTACGAAGAAGGGAGTATGTGAAACGGATTGTTCTCGGTGAAAGCTCGGAAGATAAATCATCAACCCACATTTGAAGGGTGCGAGGGGAAAGCTTTTCAAGGCGCAACAAACCGATGGTGTTGTCTATGCGGTTGCGCTGATCGTTGTAGGTGTGAATCGTATTTGGGGATTTATTATTGATAACCTGACTCCATACAGCATTACACATGTCGGAAACAGTTCTGCATTGGGCGGATATTCCCGATATTGACTCAACCCATTCATTTATTTGATTGTTTAAATCTCGTTTTGTGGAAGCGTGAAACACTTTTGATTTCTGCTTCCTCTTTCCTACATAATCGGTGTTAATATCAATCCACACTCTGTACTTATTCTTTTCAAGTTGTTTGATATGCATGGCTACTTCCTTTTGTTAATCACAAAATCAATATAATCAGAGACGTTTTCCATATCGGAAGGCGATAAGCGACCAATTTTGTCGCATAGCAAATCGTATAAGCTTTTATCAATATGCTCATCGTCAAAAGTTTTCAATTCATTCCATCCTGTTAAATAAGAAATTGAACAGTTTAAAACAGAAGCAAATTTTGGAAGCTTGCTTCTCGGTATATCACCTGAACCATTTTCAATTTTGAATATCGAGGCTTTTGATTTGTAACCAAGCGCCCTCGCCAAATCTTCTTGAGACATGTCCATGGCTAGCCTTCTAGCCTTTACTCTTTCTCCTATAGTTTCAATACTCATAACGACACCTCCTGAGGCAATAATAGCACATAGAAAAAAAGTGAACAATAATTTTGAAAAAATTGAAAAAAGGCGTTGACTTACGCTAGCCAAAATGCTATTATATGACTGTGAAAAGTAGTCAGCGGAAAGGAGGTGGCTGATGGTAAATACTGAGCTTCTAAATTTGAAAATTAAAGAATCAGGACTTAAGAAAAGCCAGTTGTGCAAAGCGATGGGTATTACTTATCAGGCATTTCGCCTTAAGAGAAACAATGTATCCGCTTTCACGGCACAAGAAGTAAACACGCTGTGCGAATTGCTTAACATCAGAACAATGGCAGAAATGAAAAAAATTTTTTTTAGCCAAATCGGCTAATTTTCTTAGCCAAATCAGCTAAAAAAGTAGACGAATGGAGGCTGTGATGTTTGTGAAAGTATCAGAGTTCGCGGAAATCATGGGGATTAGCACGGTGTCTGTATACCGACTTATTGAGAGCGAATCAATCCCGTACTACAGAGTTGGGAAAAGTATTCGACTAAATATTGATGATTTTCGCAAAGGAAAGGAATCAGGTTATGAAGAGCTTCAGATTGAAGATTAAAAAGTTCCTCGAAGAGGAAGCGGCTGATGAGTACAACGGCGACACCGTGGGAATGTACATCGGAGGCACGTTCGGAACACTGATGATGGTAGCAATGATTTTGTGGGGAGGTATGTAGAATGGATTTCATGATTACAAGCGTTGATGATGTTAGCAGACAGGTGCATTACAGCATTAACAAGGTCGGTAACAAGTATGCGGTGAGAGCTTATAGCGACAAGACCGGACGGAACGTTAGTAGACGGTTCGATGAACTGACTGAAGCTTACAAGGTGTTCGAGAAGATTGTTTCCTGGGTTGTCTTCGGTCTGTATGCAGACAACGACAGAATGGACTTCATCGAGAAGGGAACAATGAAATAGGAGGTATGAAAGATGAAGATTCACAAGGAAATCGTATGGAACAAGGGCGTTAATCCGAAGAAGGACGGAAAATATCTGCTTGCACAATTCTGGGATGATGGTTCCCTTCTCACTGTTTCTGACATTTACTATACCGTCGCACATGGTTGGAATACTCACTCCACAGACACAGAGCATGGATGGGGGCAAAACCCGCAAGACGGCGATTACGTATGGGCAGAATTACCGTTCTAAGGAGGTAAAAAGGTTATGAAAAATCAGGAATACATCGACTTGACGAAGAAGTACCGCTGTGAAGAGTGTGGGGCGGTATACACGGAGGACGACATTACAGAGGACACTGAGGTGCTGTTCGACTTTGGCGAGCATGAGCAGACTTTCCACTACTGCCCGTGCTGTGGAGAGAGAATCGTGACGGAGGATTATTATTTTGATGAAGACGAACTCTCAAGAAGCGACATTGAGAAGGAATGGAACAGCGATTATATGAGAATGGCTTGGTAAGGAGGTATAAGATGGCTATCAATTATGAACAGATTAAGGCGGTTAATGCAGAACTTAAGACAACCGATGTTAAAGGCAAGGACTATGCGGAGGTTCCACAGCGTGTGACCGCATTCAGAAAGCTTCATCCGATGGGAAGCATCAGAACGGACATTGTTTCTCTTGAAGACGGTGTGTGCGTTATCAGAGCGGAGGCATGGACTAAAGACGATGAAGGGAATGACATTCTTCTCGGAACAGGTCTTGCCTACGAGAAGGAGGGTTCTTCCTTCATCAACAAGACTTCTTACATCGAAAACTGCGAAACATCGGCTGTTGGAAGAGCGCTTGGATTCTGCGGTATCGGAATCGACACTTCCATTGCCAGTGCGGAAGAGGTGCTGAACGCAAAGGAAAATCAAAAGGCAATGCAGCCGATTTCAAAGTCTGAGTGCAGAGTGCTTGAACAGATGATGGAAGAACTGGGAACTGATACCGAAAAGTTCCTGAAATATTACAAGGTCGAGAAGATTTCGGACATGACAAAAGCGGATTATGTTCACGCAAGCAAGGTTCTGAACAGCAAAATTGACAAGGCGAACGCTTAATGAAGTCGATATTGCAGGATCGCGAATCCGGATGCCTATTCTGTGGGAATCCGAATACGGAAGAACACCACGTTTACGGCGGTGCTAATCGAAAGAATAGTACCGCCTACGGAATGACGGTTTATCTGTGCCACGCTCACCATAATGAGCCGCCGCACGGAGTACACCATAACAGGGAATTGAATAACAGGTTAAAGGCTTGGGCGCAGAATCGTTTTGATGAAGCGTACCCGAACATAGAATTTACGGAGGTTTTCGGAAGGAACTATGCGGATAAAGAATCTGAATCTTCAGACGACACTGTGGAGCGCACAACTAACGATTGAGTGTGACATGAAGGAAGCTACGGAGCTTCAGAGAATCATTGAGGAAGCTGGGAAGGTAGATTCTGAGGCGGAATACACAGTATCTATCAAGCGGCGAAAGAAGAAAAGGTCACTGGACGCAAACGCTTATATGTGGGTGCTTTTGAAGGAGTTGGCTTTTAAGGTCGAAAATAGCCCCATAGAGCTTTATAAGTACTATGTAAGGGGATTCGGTCAATATTACGTAATCCCCGTGCGAGAGGACGCGTTAGAGGCCTTCTCGAAGGTGTGGAGCAGTCATGGGATAGCATGGTTCGTAGATGATATTGGACCATGCCGAAGAACTGCCGGTTATCACA
>OIZV01000153.1_pt1 | contig 44744 bp, 35 predicted proteins | sample 1588681 | NCBI WGS metagenome assembly OIZV01 (sample SAMN03283281) | human gut metagenome | biome: human-associated habitat; material: feces | host: Homo sapiens | place: Peru | collected 2012 | reverse complement strand
TTAAATAATGGTTATATATTAAGGGTAACAAGACCCTGCACGCCTCTTAACAATGCGTCTCACGTGGGGTTATTTTTTTGCCCTTTTGAGTTTTTTATCAGGAGGACAAAATGATTTTTTCAAAACCACCTCGAACACCTGAATACCTGGCACATAAACTAATTTCAAATGGATTGCAAGAAATTTCTGAAAAAGAATTAACGGAGATATTTCAATCCATAAATTATTATAAATTACGTGGTTATACCTATCCATATCAAGATAATACCGTTCCTAATTCCCCGTTTTTACCAAATGTAAAATGGTCTTATATTTGGAATGATTATAATTTTGATTTAAAATTGCGAGCATTGCTGTTTTCTAGCATAAGTTTTATAGAGACTGCATTAAAAACTCGTATGACGCTGGTTTCTCTGACATTGGGTGCAACTTGGTATCTGGACAACCGTTTATTTAAAAGCCAGATTGCATTCAATTCTGATTTTGCGTTTTTACAGAGTGATTGGAATAGGGCTTCTGAAGAGTTTAAAAATCATTATGAAACGAAATATCCAGAATCTCCGAATCCGCTTGCCTGGATGATTTTTGAAACTTCAAGTTTTGGACCAATAAGTAAATTCTTTAAGAATATGAAACCTCAGCTTGCTGAAAAAGAAGATATCTGTAATTATTTTGGTTTTGACAAAGCTGATGGAAACAAACTTGCAACTTGGTTTCAGGTGATAAACAATGTAAGGAATATATGCGCACATCATGGTCGCCTTTATTCCCGCCAGTTAACAACAACTCCGCTTTTTGTTGTGCCTCAGAAAGGTAATTGGGTTAGTTCTTGGCCTAATCCTAATCGCGTTTATGCTGCGATATGCATTATCAAAAATTTTTTGGACATTTGTAATCCGAATAATACATTTGTGGCGGAGTTAAAGGAATGTATGAAGATGGTAAGACCAGAACAATTGCCATCAATGGGATTTCCTGCTGATTGGGAAACTGAACCGTTGTTTGAATAATAAGGAGGGGAAAGCCTTCCCCCCCCCTCGCTTCAGCCCGCTGCGCGGTCTTTTGCTACCCCTTCTGCGGGACACCCCACAACGCCCCGGAGATTTACAGGTGGGAAGGAAAATTGCCACACGGATTAGGAATTGCTCACCACAAAATCAATGGAAAAAGGAAAATAAAAATTGAAAAATTGGAAATATAAACGATTATCAGAATGCTCAAATTTTATTTCAGAACGTACCTCGAATATAACCATAGACAATTATATTTCTACAGAAAATATGATTGAAAACCGTGGAGGCGTAAAAATTGCTTCAACACTGCCTGATGTAAAATCAACTTCTGCTTATAAACCTAATGATATATTGCTTTCAAATATTAGACCGTATTTTTGTAAAATATGGTTTGCTGATAAAAAAGGCAGTTGCTCAAATGATGTGCTTGTTGTTAGAGCAAAAAAAGAAATTGATCCTAAATTCTTATATTATGTTCTAAGTGACCAAAATTTTTTTAACTGGGATTCAATAACTTCAAAAGGAACGAAAATGCCTCGTGGAACACCAAATGCCATAATGAAGTATTCTGTTCCTGACATACCTCTCCGCACACAACAAAAAATCGCCTCAATATTATCAGCCTACGACAACCTCATACAAAACTACAAAAAGCAGATAGAAGCCCTGCAAACCGCCGCCAGCGAACTCTACAAAGAATGGTTCGTTCGCTTCCGCTTCCCCGGCTACCAAACCACCAATTTCGAAAATGGAATCCCAGAAGGGTGGAAAGTTGAAAGAATTGGAGCCTTATACGATTCAACTTCTGGTGGAACACCAAGTCGAGAACATGAAGAATATTTCCAGAATGGAACTTATCCTTGGATTAAAACAGGTGAGTTGAAAGATTCTCCTATACTTGAAACAGAAGAATCGATTACGGACGAAGCAATAAAGCACTCATCTGCAAAATTATTCGAGAAGGATTCTCTGATAATTGCTATGTATGGTGCAACAATTGGACAGTTAGGAATAAACAAAATGAAAGCAGCTTGTAATCAAGCTTGCTGTGTATTAAGACCTAAAAAAGACAAAGCGTTTGGAATTTACTATTTGTTTCATTTTTTCAAAGAAAACAGAGAATTTATAATCGGACTTGGCAATGGAGCAGCACAGCAAAATTTAAGTCAGGTTCTAATCAATAAACTTAAAATTGTAAATCCAAATAAAGAGATATTAGAAATCTTTGAAAAAAAAGAATCTTTGTTTTTTGAAAAGATTTATCATTTACAAAAACAAATCACCAACCTAACCCAACAGCGAGACTTGTTGTTACCCCGCCTCATGAGCGGCAAACTGGAGGTGTGAGGAAATGTGTGGCAAAATAATGTCTGATGAAGCAAAGGTTTCAAATTCGGAATTATCCCCTCATACGCACTAAATAATATCATATTTTGACATTTTCTGCACCTTTTCTCTTGACTAATAATATATATCGTTATATATTATATATGACAGGAGGCAGAAATGACATTCTTTCAATTTATGAATAAGTTTTCAACAGAGGAAGCCGTTATGGATTATTTTATAAACATAAGATACGGAGAAACAGTTATCTGCCCTCACTGCGGCAAAATCACAAAAGTGTACCGCCGAAAGAACGCTCCAAAACTTTTTATCTGTGCAAACTGCGATAATCATTTTTCGATTTTCAAAAACACAATTTTTGAAAAGTCATCAACAGACCTGCGTAAATGGTTCTATGCAATTCATCTATTTTTGAATTCAAAGAAAGGAATTTCCGGCTTGCAGTTACAGCGAGAAATCGGCGTAACCTATAAAACAGCGTGGAGAATGCTCAAGCAGATACGCTCTGCAATGGGAAACACTGATATGTCAAAGGCATTTGAAGCAATGGTTGAAATTGACGAAACATATATCGGCGGTAAACCTAGAAAAATGAATGGCGAAACAGAGTCTTCAAAGCGTGGACGTGGAACTAAAAAAACTCCTGTTGTAGGTGTAAAAGAAAGAAGTTCAAGCCACGTATTCGCAAAGGTAGCACTTCCAAACGAAGAAGGCAAGAAACTTACAGGAAAGCAGCTTTTCAATATTCTTGACAGCGTATGCAAGAAAGACGCAACAGTTCTGACCGATGATTTTAGAGGCTACAATTTTATGAACCATAAAAACACAAATAAAAACAACTACTACAGAATCAGCGTAAATCATTCAGAAAGCATTTACAGCCTCGGCAACGGACTTCATACAAACGGCATTGAATCATTCTGGGCACTGTTAAAGCGTGGAATACTCGGAATTTATCATCACGTTTCTGTAGACTACTTGCAGGAATATGTAAACGAATTCTGTTTCCGGCAGAACAACGGAACAAGCTCATTTGATGTACTGTTAAAGCAGGGGATATTTGCGGCATAATTGACCTAACGCACTGTATATTGTATTTTATAAATATCAAGGGGTTTATAATGGCTGATACTATACATAAAACTACGGGGGGGGGGGAGCAACTCAAAGCTCCATAAAGCAAAAGCCGCTAAAAATGATGAATTCTATACTCAGTTTGATGATATAGCCGCCGAACTTCAATATTATTGGCAGCATTTCGAGGGTAAGACAGTTTACTGCAACTGCGATGATCCCTATGAAAGCAATTTCTGCAAATATTTCATATTAAAATTCAATTCCCTAAAAATAAAGCGTCTTATTACTACAAGTTATGTAAAATCTGCAATACAAAATAAAGAACTTTCTCTTTATGACTACGAGCCAGAAAGTGAAAAGACAACAAAAAGTCCTCACAAAATAGACATAACCTATGTGCCCGACTGGGTAAAAACTCTTGACGATGTGAAGAAATTTCTAGAACAAGAAAAACTCGTTGTAAAATTAAACGGGAGCGGAGATTTTGCCAGTCCAGAATGTGTGGAACTTCTCAAACAGTCTGATATTGTCTGCACAAATCCGCCGTTTTCCCTTTTTAGGGATTATGTATTACAACTTATTGAATACAAGAAGAACTTTATCATTATCGGAAATAAGACTTCTATAGGATGCCAAGAAATTTTTAACTTAGTGATTAAAAATAAGATTTGGCTCGGCTATAATCCGAAAGTAAAAGAATTTCGTGTACCCGATCATTATGAAGGGAAACTTATATCAAAAGGAAGTGACGGAATAAAATATGCAAAAAACATCGGGAATGTGTGTTGGTATACAAATCTTGACCATAAAAAACGACACGAAAAAATTGATTTAGTTCTGAAATATTCGCCCGAAAAATACCCCAAATATTATAATTATGACGGAATAGATGTTGATAATATTGCAGAAATTCCATTTGATTATGACGGATTTATGGGAGTACCTGTTTCAATTATGGATAAATATAATCCCGAACAGTTTGAAATAATAGGACGGGGTGCAGATGTTCCAAAAACAATAATCCATAAAACAGATGGTGATAAAATAAACTTCATTGACACTAAAACAAATAAAATTGTTTATAGCGTGCCTTATACAGTATCAGAAAGAAAAGCAGGAAACTCTCTGCGTATTGATGATAACGGAAAGCCGGGAGTTATTCCTTTTACTCGTATTATCATAAAGAGGAAATAATGAAAATCAAATTGAATGAAATAACAATCCGAGAAGTTTTCAACGGCTATGTAAACAATGATGAGGAAGGCGGTGTCCGTGCTTATGACGGAAAACTGAATATCCGTCCGCCTTATCAGCGTGAATTTGTGTACAAGCCGGAACAGAGAAACAAAGTAATTGATACCGTGCAGAAAGGTTTTCCTTTGAATGTTATGTATTGGTGCAAAAATGAAGATGATTCTTTTGAAGTCTTAGACGGACAGCAGCGGCTTATCAGTATCGGGGAATATCTCCGCCGTGCCTATGCTATTGATTACCGATTTTTTGACAATCTGACAAAAGATGAAGCAAACGCTTTTCTTGACTATAAACTTATGATTTATATTTGCGAGGGAAACGACAAAGAAAAACTTGAATGGTTCAAGACAATCAACATTGCAGGAGAAAAACTTTTTGACCAGGAGCTTAGAAATGCAATGTATACAGGAACGTGGCTGTCTGATGCAAAATTTCATTTCAGCAAGACAAACTGCGGAGCTTATATTCTTGCAAAAGATTATATGACAGGCTCAACAATTCGGCAGGATTATCTTGAAACGGCTATCAAATGGATAAGCGAAAATCAGATTGAATTGTATATGGCAAAACATCAGCACGATCCGAATTCAAATGAATTATGGCTTTACTTTCAGAATGTAATCAACTGGGTAAAAACCATATTCCCAAATTACCGCAAGGAAATGAAAGGCATTGAATGGGGATTTCTATATAACAAATTCAAGGATTCAGCCATTGATTCAAAAGCCGTTGAAGAAAAAATCACCGCTTTAATGCAGGATGATGATGCAACAAATAAAAAAGGCATTTATGAGTATGTCCTTGACGGTGAAGAAAAACACCTTAATATCCGTGCTTTTACACCGAACCAAAAAAGGGAAGCATACGAAAAGCAGAACGGAATTTGTGCGGTATGCAACAGGCATTTTGAAATTGACGAAATGGAAGGCGATCACATAACTCCGTGGCACTCCGGCGGAAAAACAACCGCCGAAAACTGCCAGATGTTATGCAAGGACTGTAACAGGCACAAATCGGGAAAATGATTATTCCTTGTTTCTAGGAACTCCTTTTTTCCATCCCTTGCCCTGCCTCTGCTCAAAGCGGCGGCAGTCGTCCTCGGTCCATTCAAACGGCATAATTCCATTGACCGGCTTTCCACGCTGAACACCGTTATTTTTTGCCCAGCGTGCAACAGCCGCAATGCAGACACCGTATTTTTCCGATACTTCTTTTGTAGTCATTCTATCACCTACTTTTTTCTTAAAAGTTTTATCACTCTTAGGATAATAGACACAGAAAGAAGAACTATAAGCAGGATTCTTAAAACTGTTATCATACTTGACCTCCGTTTAGAAAAAGGCTATCCTAAAAGGTAGCAGGATTTCTCCTGCTACCGGATTGCTATTTAAGCAAGTTTAGGATTTCAATTACTAGAAGTATCAACTCGGCTAAAAGTTTAACTACTTCTAGTATTGCCGAAGCAGTCTTTTTAAGACTGCTTTTTTTAGCCCGTCCCTTATGTTTTTTACTCATAAGCAACCTCCATTTGATATATATAATATATAACGTTGTATTATATTAGTCAAGAGGTTTTTGAAAAAAAAATGTTAAAAAATGCGATTATTTTTTATTTGCGTATGAGGGGATAATTCCGTTCAAATTTAATTGAAAATTTCATAAAAGAAATACATTAAAAGGGAGAATAAAAATGAATATAACGGAAAAAAGTACTGAAATTAATTATTTAGCAGCTATGGCTGTCTTTCAACAACTTTTTGATGAACAAAAAAATGTGCAAGATGTTATATGCTCTTTTATTAAGCATTATATTGTTTCAACAAGAAGTTACGATTTTCTATTGGAAGAAATCTACAATGGCATAAATAGTTTTTATAATTTTAAGCTTCCTATCGCAATTGTTAAATCAAGTTTAAGAAAACTAAAAGATTTTGTTTCAAAAAATTCTGAAGGTCACTATTTAGTCGATATAGCAAAACTTCCAACAGAAATGGAAAATAATAAGTTCGCTGAAAATCAAAGTATTAATGATAAACTCATTATTGAACTTGAAAAATATTTGAGTGAAAAAATAAAACGAGAGTTAAACGAAATTGAAAAAAAGGAATTGTTTGATGGATTATGTGGTTTTCTGATAGGAGATAAGGTGGATTATCAATTTCAAAAACACATTTCATCATTTGTCTTGGAAAAATCAAAAGATGAAATTATAAAAAAACAATTAGATGATATAAGTGAAGGCTTGATAATTTATGCGGGAATTACATCCGAACTAGACCCATCAAAAGTGGGAAGCTGGAAATATGAAATGAATCTGTATTTAGATATGGAAATATTATTTCATATTGTTGGATATAATGGTGATTTCTTTAAAAAACAAGCTGATGATTTTTTATCCCTAATTAGAGAAATTAACAAAAAGGAAAAAATAATAAAATTATTCTATTTTGATAAGGTAAAAAGAGAGGTTGAACATTTTTTTAATAGCGCTGAAGATATAGTTGCAGGAAAAACAATTAGTAATGGGACTGTTGCCATGAGTTTTGTAACTAATGGAAAGTCAAACACAAGTGAAATAATTACAGAGAAAGCAAAATTTTACTCAAAATTAACTAATCTGGATATATCTTGTGATGAAACTAATTATTTTGATAATGAAGAAAATAATAAGTATTGTGTTCAAGGCGATTTTGAACCTATGTTATCAATGATTAATATGCTTAGAAAGGGGGATAGTAACAAGCCTATACAAAATATAAAATATTTATTGATTACTGGTACAAGAACGACATTAGGACAAGCTTATTCTTTGATAAAACCAGAAACTGAGGTTGAACAAGTAAAAAATGATTCAGATGATACTGAAGAAAAATATACTCAAAAGACTTTAGCAAAATCTTTAGAAGATATAACCAAGTTGTTTTGGTTTGCTTTAAATAAAAATTTCGGTCACTCATATAAATTAACTTCTTTTGATGTAGTTCATAAAGCAAAAGTCGTATTGGCTTCTATCTTAAATGGAAAAATAAAAGATAATTATTCAAAATTAAACAAAGATTTCCTGAAAGGTGATTTAACAAAAGAAGCAGTAGCAAATTGTATTGATGAATTACGACGCAAAACTCGATTACCTGAGCAAATAGATGCTGAAGATGTTGATTTCGTTTTAAATTTAATCGAATCAGCTGATATTGAAAATATTCAAAACGAAAAAGCTCTAAAAGAAAATTTGCTAAAAGAAAAGACTGAAGAAAATGACAGATTGCAAAATACTGTAGAAAGAAAAGATGCCGAAATAGCTGCATTGAAAAAGCAAATTGAAGAAAGAAATATTCAAGATAAAGAGAAAGAATTAGAAAAAATAAAGAAACAAAAGAAAATTAAAACTATATTTCTATTTGTTCTAAAAATTATTCTTATATCTGTGATTATTGTTGCTATAGTATTTTCGCTTAACAAATGGGTTATCCCGTTAGTCAAAGGTGATAATAAATGGATTACTCTTGGAGGTCTTATACTTTCAATTATTGGCGGTATTGGTATAATTTTTGCAGTAATCAATAGCAGGCTATTAAAACCTTTTATTTATAAACTGAAAGAAATAAATAATTCTATGGATATCTAATATAGTTTATGAATCATCGATCCATTTCGCAAAATTGCAAATTTATCGTTTTTGCGAAACAGAATAGAAGAAAATAGGGGAAATCAGCGGTAAATTTCCCCTATTTTGTGCAAATACACATTTCATGCACAAAATATAAAAAATATTGTGCACGTCTTGACAATATGCGCAAACAGACGGAAAATATAGTTAATGACTAAACTTCCATACAACATTGATTTTGACGATATTCAGATTCTCAAGGCTCTTAATAATGCCAATCATAAACTTGGACAGCTTAATGGTGCAATTAATTTGCTGCCAAATCCTTATGTTATTTTTAATGCCATTACATTAGGCGAGGCTAAGGAATCTTCAGAAATAGAAAACATTGTTACTACTTTTGATGAGATTTTTAAGGAGATGTCTTATTCAAAAACAAATCCCGCATCAAAAGAAGTCTTAAATTATCGTCAGGCAATGCTCAAAGGCTACAATCTTGTAAAAGAAAATGGATTTTTGAGCGTAAATCATATAATTCAGATTCATCACATTGTTGAGCCGGAAGCAGGAGATTTACGAAAGCTTCCTGGAACAGTGATTATGAATACAAAGACTGGTGAAACACTGCATACTCCACCACAGAATTATGAAGAAATTTCTGACTATCTTACAAATCTTGAAAAATATATAAACATCAAAGATCTGGAAGATACGGATGCAATTTTAAAAATGGCAGTAATTCATTTTCAGTTCGAGTCCATTCATCCATTTTATGATGGTAACGGTCGAACAGGCCGAATGATAAACGTTCTCTATTTAACACTTGCAAAAAAACTTGATATTCCGATTTTGTATTTAAGTAAGTATATAAATCAAAATCGCCAAAAATATTATGAATTGTTAAATGCTACTCAGCAGGATTTATCAAAAATAAAAGATTTTATTCTGTTCATGATTCAGGGAATTTATGAAATGTCAGATTTTACTCTAAATTTTATAAATTCTTTTATGAAAACAATGAATGATGCGTCTAATCTGATTAAAGAACGATGTCCGAAAATTTATTCACAGGAACTTGTTGAGCATTTGTTTTTTGATTTTTATACCAAAAATGAATTTCTTTGCGAAAAGCTTGGCATCAGCAGAAATACTTCAAGCAAGTATCTGCACGAACTGACAGAAGCTGGAATTCTGATTGAAGAAAAAGTTGGCAAAACAAAATTATATAAAAATGCATTCTTGTACAATTTGATCAGGTTATGGTAGGAGTAGCACTTTATGGCAAACTACATTACAGAAGATGACATTGAAATTTCTCTTATAAACATTCTTAAAAGCGATCAGATGGGATATAATTTTATCCAGTGTGATGCTAATCCTAATCTTAAAGAAGATTTGAATGACGGAACCAGTCGTACTTCTAAAAAGCAATGTGTTTTACCGGAACAAATAAAAACCGCACTCTATAAACTCAATCCAGATATTCCTTCTGAAAATATAGATTCAGTAATCCGTGAATTATGCCGCGACTTTACCGGCACTGACATGGTAAAAACCAATTACGATAATTACAATCTGATTCGTAACGGTAAAAAGGTTGATTTCAAAAAAGACGGAAAGCCTACTTTTGATTTTGTAAAGCTGATTGATTTTGAAAATCCTGAGAACAACATTTTTACAGCTGTTTCCCAGATGTGGATTCAGGGACAGTATTACTGGCGAAGGCCTGATGTAATCATTTTTGTGAACGGTCTACCGGTCGTTTTTGTTGAACTTAAGAATGCAATAATCAAAATAGAAGAAGCTTTTAATAAAAACCTTACAGATTATAAAAAAGATATCCCGAACCTTTTCGCCTTCAATCAGATTTGTGTTTTGAGTAATGGACTTGAAACTCGTCTTGGAGCCTGGAATGCAGATTATGAATATTTTTTTGAATGGCTCAAAGTAGATAATGAAAACGAAAAACCAAACCGCAAGGACATAAAAGAGCGTGGAGTTTCAATTGAATATTTTGCCCGCGGTCTTTGTAAAAAAGAACATCTAGTTGATTACATCGAAAACTTTATTTTGTTCCAGAATCAGAAAGTAAAAATTATTGCTAAAAACCATCAGTTTCTTGGCGTTAATAATCTTATGAAAAATGTTGAACGCCGCGAAGAGCTTAAAGGAAAACTTGGTGTATTCTGGCACACTCAGGGTTCTGGAAAATCTTATTCTATGGTTTTCTTTGCCAGAAAATGTGCCCGCAAATTAAAAGGCAATTTCACTTTCTTTATTGTTACAGATCGAACAGATCTTGATACACAGATTTACAAAAACTTTGTACGCACAGAAGTTATTGGTAATAAAGAAGAATGTCAGCCTAAAAATTCAGAGCAGCTTCGTGAATATCTTAAGAGCAATAAGAAATTCATTTTCTCTATGATTCATAAATTCCGTTATGATAAAGGAAAGAAGTATCCTGTTCTTAGCGAACGCAACGACATTTTTGTTTTGATTGATGAGGCGCACCGCACCCAGTACAAAGGCCTTGCAGAGAACATGCATACCGCTTTGCCAAACGCAAACTTTATTGCCTTTACCGGAACACCGCTGCTTGGCTCAAAACGTCTGACAAACCAGTGGTTTGGCGATTATGTCTCTGAATATAATTTTGCCCAGTCGGTGGAAGATGGTTCTACAGTTCCACTTTTCTACAGCCGCCGTGTGCCGGAAGTAGGACTTACAAACAACTTTCTTGATGATGATATTGTAGACATCATTGAAGATGAAAACCTGAATGAAGATGAAATCAAAAGATTAGAAGATTCTGGAAGCAAGATAATTGAAGTCCTTAAACGGGATGAACGTCTTGATAAAATTGCTCAAGATATTGCGCATCATTTTCCACGCCGCGGATTTCTTGGAAAAGGAATGGTAGTTTCGGTTGATAAGTTTACCGCTGTAAAAATGTACGACAAGGTTCAGCACTACTGGGATTTGGAAAAGAAACAGCTGATGATAGAACGCAGCAATGCCAAGACAAAAGAAGACCGTGACGAAATAAAAGCGCGTCTTGATTACATGAACAATGTTGAAATGGCTGTAATAATTTCTGAAGACGCAGACGAAGAAAAGAAGTTTGCTGAGCAGGGATTAAATATAAAGCCCCACCGCGACAAGATGAATACTATTGTTGACGGCGTAGATATAGAAGACCGCTTCAAAAATAAAAATGATCCGCTGCAGCTTGTTTTTGTTTGCGCAATGTGGCTTACAGGTTTTGATGTGCCGAATCTTTCTACGCTCTATCTTGATAAGCCGATGAAAGGCCACACTCTTATGCAGGCAATTGCCCGTGCAAACCGAGTATATCCTGGAAAGACAAGCGGCATCATTGTTGATTATGTAAATGTGTTTAAGTACATGCAGCAGGCGCTTACCGATTATGCAACCGGCGATGACGGAAATGAGTTTCCGGCAAAAAATATTGACTATCTTCTTGAATTGATTGACCAGAGCATTGATGAGGCAGACGAGTTTTTATCGGAACTTGATATAAGCCTTGAAAAAATCAATAAACTTCCTGGAGATTTGGAAAAACTTGAAGCCTTGCGAAACGCACTGGAAATTATTTATCAAAAAGATGAAGGCAAAGAAAAGTTCCGCGTTATTACAAATACAATGCTCAATCTTTACGAAGCCAGCAAGCCAGAGATTTTTGAAATGGTCTGGCAGAACGAAAAGTTCAAGCCGTTAAAATATCTGAACGATTTAATGAGCAATAACGTAAATGATGAAAAACTTGACCGTGCAAAGGCAAGAATGCAGGCTTTGCTTGACACATCAGTCAGTTCAGAAAAACCGGAAGACACAAGCGACCCGGACGGCAAGAAATCTTCTGATTATCTCATTCACGAATTTAAAGTCATTGACCTTTCCAAAGTCGATGTGGAAGAGCTTAGAAAAGAGATTCATAAAGCCCAGTACAAGGCGATTGAAATCGATGACCTGAAAGAGTTCATTCAGAAGATGCTGCAGGTTATGATTAATAAAAACTGCGAGCGAATAAAGTTCAGTGAACGATTTAAAAACATCATAGACCAGTACAACGCCGGCGGCAGCGAAAGTGAAGATTATTATGAACAGCTCTTGCAACTTATTGAAGACATGAAAAATGAAGACAAGCGTGCTGAAACGGAATGTCTTGCCGAAGAAGAACTTGAAATGTTTGACCTGCTTATAAAAGGCCGAAAACTCACGAAAGATGAAGAGCAAAAAGTAAAGCTCGCCGCTAAAAATCTGTACAAAAAACTTACAGAAGAAAAACAAAATCTCTTTGTTGTAGACTGGTACAAGGACAATCAGGCTTCTACAACAGTAAAAGATGCAATTATTTCTTCACTTGATGCAGATTTGCCGCAAAGTTTTGATAAAGACGCATTTGACTCAAAAATAAATTTGCTGCTTAACCATTTTGTTGATATGTCTGTTCAACATTACGGCTGGCTGGGGGAGACCGCATAGAATCGGTTTGTTCCTGCTATTTGCATAGAAAGAATGCATTTTTTTGTTTTAGTTTAAAAAACAATTATCTAGACTTGAAGCGAAACTTGCGCCGACCAGTGAAAGTTCAGCCTAGGGCCACATCTAGAATCATCATCAGAATAAAGCCAAGCGAAAATCCGATTGTGCCTAAGTTTGAATGCGGTTTTTCAGAAGCTTCGGGAATCAGTTCTTCCACAACAACGTAAAGCATTGCGCCGGCTGCGAATGACAAAAGGTAAGGCAGAACAGGCACTATTAAATTTTTTAGAAGAATTGTAATCACGGCTGCAACTGGCTCTACAATTCCAGAAAGAACTCCGAACGCAAAAGACTTGCTTTTTGACTCGCCGTTTCCTGCAAGCGACATTGAAATTATCGCGCCCTCTGGAAAATTCTGAATTGCAATTCCCAATGAAAGAGCTGCCGCCGCCGCAAATCCCAGGCTCTGCGCGGAAAATGCCGCAAAGACAACACCGACCGCCATTCCTTCCGGAATATTGTGGAGCGTAACTGCAAGAAACATCATGGTGCTTTGCTTGAGCTTTGCTTTTAAACCTTCTGGTTTTTCCGAGTCAACATGAAGATGCGGAATCAAAATGTCGAGCAGGAAAAGAAAGGCAATTCCAGCCGCAGTTCCAATCGCCGCCGGAATAAACGCAAGCTTTCCCATCGAGGATGAACTGTCTATTGAAGGAATTATAAGCGACCACACAGCAGCCGCAACCATTACTCCAGCCGCAAACCCCAAAAGAAACTTCTGGACATTTTTATTTAAATTTTTTCCAAGAAAGTAAACGCAGGCTGAACCCAATGTAGTTCCAAGAAACGGAATCAGAATTCCATAAAAAATATTCATGCTCTGATTATAGATTTAAAGAAGCATAGTTTCAATGTTGGGATTTTGGCTGGAATTTGTTGCATTTTTGTAAAATAACAATAAATTACTGTGTATAACAGGAATTTACTTTGTAACTTATGCGGAAAATTCAGTATTATAAAAGCATGGGATGCTTGAAAAAGAAAATCTTTATTTTATTTTTTTCCATTGCAGCCTTTGCATTTGCGGATGAAAATACTATTGAGCTTTCTCTTGAAGACGCGGTAAAAAGCGCGCTAAAAAATAATGTTTCCGTAAAGCAAAGTGAAATCAGCCTTGATGCAAAAAAACGCGAGTCAGATTATTCATGGAATTCTATAAGTCCGTCGATTTCTGGAACTGGGCGATATTCAAAAAATATTCCAAGTTCTTCTTCTGATGACAAAGCAAGTCTTTCCGCAGGAATTTCTTTGAGTGCAACTTTGTCGCCTTCTGTTTATACTTCTGCAAAAAACGCCGAGTTGAGCTACAGCCAGCAGCAACTTTCTTATCAAAATGACTTGCGTTCCGTGGAACTTGATGTAAGAAAAAATTATTATTCTCTTCTTTATAAGATTGAAGAAATTTCACTTAAAGAAAAGAGCCTTGAAACTTCAAAAAATCAATATGAGTCAAATTTGGCAAAATATAAGCGCGGAACTTTATCAAGGCTAGATGTTTTGAGCGCGCAGGTTTCGTATCAGAATGACCAGCTTGAACTGAAATCTCTTAATGCGGAAATGGAAAATTCAATCGCTTCGTTTAAGCGGCTTGTGGGACTTCCGCAGGAAACAAAAATTTCACTTTCCGGCTCGTTTGAAAATATTCTGAATCTAAAAAATATTTCAATTGAAGGAATGGAACTTAATTCATTCAGCGTTGAATCTTTGCAAAAACAGATTGACAGCGCAAAAAATTCTTTGCTTGCTTCTAGGTTCACTGCTTACGGACCAAGCCTTTCAGCTTCTTATTCTTATAATTATTCTTCTATTGATGGCGGCTCGAATTGGGACGACAATGGAACTTTAAGTTTGCAGGCTTCGATTCCACTGGACGGATTTCTTCCTTGGTCGAACAGTTCGCTTAATGTTCAGTCAAAAAAAGATTCAGTAAAAAGTCTTGAACTGGAGCTTGAGGATGCTAAAGTTTCGCTTGAAGTAAATATTTCAACTTTGATGAATAAAATAAATCAATGCTTGGAAAATATTTCTCTTAGAAAAAACAGCATTGAGCTTGCCCAGACAACTTACGAAATGACTTTGGAATCTTATAGCCACGGAACAAAAGATTTGCTTTCGCTTCAGACTGCTTCGGACAATCTTCTTTCCGCAAAAGTGAATTTAATTTCCGAGGCTTACAATTTGATATGCGCCGTTCTTGACTTGGAGAATGCGGCTGGAATTCCGTTTGGAACTTTGGAGAATTAATATGAAAATAAAAGCATCGTTTATTGTTGTTTCTTTTGTGTGCGTGTGCATTTTGTGTGGAACCTTTTTTGCGATAAAATTTGCGCCAAAGAAGAATCCGTTTCCTCCAAAAGGTGGATTTCCGCAGGAGCAGGAAACAGCGAGCGTAAGAACTATGGTTGCCGAGCGGAAAACATTGCATGCTTATGTTGACACAAACGGAGAAATTGAATGTGAAAGTTCCGTTGACTGCTATCCTGACATTGGCGGAAAAATTGCGAGAGTTTATGTTGCCCTTGGCGACACTGTAAAAAAAGGAGATGTTCTTGCGGAAGTTGATCCAAGCGAGCCTGGCTCATATTACGTGAACAGTTCCGTTTATGCTCCAATCAGCGGAATGATAACTTCCACTCCAAAAGAAATTGGAACTACAGTTGCGTCTTCAACGGCGATTACAACGATTGGCGATGTTTCTAATTTGCAGATCCGCGCAAAAGTTCCGGAGCGTTACGTTTCGTTTTTAAAGCGCGGACTAAAGGCAGCGATAATTCTCGAAGCTTATCCTAACGAAATATTTTCTGCAACGGTAAAAAAAGTTTCGCCAGTGCTTGATTCCCAGAGCCGCACAAAAGAAATCCTTCTGTCGTTTAATAAAACTGATTCAAGAATAAACGCCGGAATGTTTGCAAAACTCACGCTTTTTACAGCTGACTATGCCGGAAGACCCGTAGTTCCTATAAATTCAGTTGTTGAAAAGAACGGAAAAAACTGCGTGTTTATTTTTGATGAAGATGACAGCACAGTAAATCTGCGGGAAGTTGAACTTGGAAATTCTGTGGACAATATGATTCAAGTTGTTTCTGGAATTTACGAAGGCGAAAAAGTTGTAGTTGAAGGCATGACTTCTGTTTCTGACGGAAGCAAAGTCCGCAATATATCAAGCGGGTTAAATGCGGAGTAAAAAATGGTCAGCGAAAAAACTCTTGAGCATCCAGTTCTTACACTGATGGTTTTCACATTGCTTGGACTTATGGGAATCTTCAGTCTGGGCAATACTTCTGTTTCTCTTATGCCGGATGTTGATATGCCGTACTTGATGGTTTCTGCGACTTATGAAAATGCAGGTCCTGAATCTGTTGAGAAATCTGTTACGACTTTGATTGAAGACGCGCTTGTGAGCCTTAGCAATTTAAAGGAAATAACTTCGACATCTTCGGAAGGAAGAAGCAGTGTTTTTCTTGAATTCAATTACGGAACGAATCTGGACATTGCGACTAACGATGTGCGGGACAAACTTGATCGCATTACAAGAAGACTGCCGGACGATGTAACGCCTACGATTTTTAAGATGGATTCTGACAGCCAGCCGATTATGAGAATTGCACTACGCGGAAACCGTTCAGTCGATGAGCTAAAAAAAATTGCAGAAGATCAGGTTGTTGATATTCTTGAGCAGGCTCAGGGCGTTGGACAGGCGGAATCGATGGGAGGAAGAACTCAGATTGTCCGCGTGGAACTGGAGCAGAATAGACTTCAGGCTTACAATCTTACGCTTTCTGAAGTTTCGTCTTCGCTTTCAAAGCAGAATCTTGAAATCGGTGGCGGAACAATCACAGAAGGCACAATGGATTATTCTGTGCGTACAACAGGTGAATACACAAGCATTGACCAGATAAACAATACAGTTATCACAACAAAAAATGGCTATGATGTAAAGCTTAGCGATATTGGCCGCGCGTTCATGGGCTACAAGGATGCAAGCAATGTTGTTTATATAAACGGGCTTCCCGGAGTTTACGTTTCAATTACAAAGCAGTCTGGAGAAAACAGCGTTGCGGTTGCAAATGCCGTCTATGAAAAAATCAGCGAGCTTGAAAAAACTCTTCCTGCTGATATTTCGCTTGAAATAATCCGCGACGATACAGAAAGCATCCGCGACACATTGAATACGCTTTTTGATTCAGCATGGCAAGGACTTTTGCTTGCAGTTGTAATTCTTTTTGTTTTTTTGTGCGCTATAAAAACTACGATTATAATTGCGGTTTCCGTTCCGCTTTCAATTATAATAACGGTTCTGTGCATGAATTTTGCCGGAATTACGCTGAACATGATGACGCTTACCGGCTTGATTCTTGGCGTTGGAATGGTTGTTGATGCTTCCGTTGTTATGATTGACAACATTTATTCTTACAGAATGAGAGGCGCAAAACCGAATGTCGCCGCTGTTCTTGGAAGCTCAGAAATGATTCTTTCCGTTGTATCAGGAAATCTTACAACAATCTGCGTATTTATTCCGTTCCTTTTCTTTATGAAAGACTTGGGATTTATGGGACAGATGTTCAAGGGAATTATTTTTACAATTGTAATTGCTCTTGTAAGCAGTTTGTTTGTTGCGATTTTCCTCGTGCCGGTTTTAGCAGGACATTTTCTTCCGATTACAAACAGAAATGAAAAGCCTGTTAAGTCCCGCTTCTTTAAAGTTTTGTACGGAATATTCACAAAGTCGCAGGACATTGTTTCCCTTGGATATGAAAAACTTTTAAAAAAAGCCTTGGACAATCGCGGTGTTACCGTTGTTGTCTGCGTTACGGCTCTTGCTTTTTCTTTTATGCTTATTCCGACTTTAAGAATTCAGCTTATGACCGGCGGACATGATGACAGCGTTTCTGTAAAGCTTGGGCTTCCGGTTGGAACTTCGCTTGAAGAAACTTCGGACGTTGTCTTGAGATTTGAGGAAATCGTAAAAAATGAAATCAAAGGGTATAAGAATATAATTACAAGCATCGGCTCAAGCTGGAGAAGTTCAGGCTCGTACAACGGAACAATTCAAATTTCCCTGCCGAATTCAGACAAGCAGATTGACAATGATGAAACAATAAAGAAAAAGCTCAGAAAGCATTTTACAGAATTTGCCGGAGTTGATTTTAGCTTTGGTCAGAGCCGGCGCCAGCAGATGACAGGAAACGACATTGACGTTGTTCTTAGAAGCTCCAGTTTGGACAGCGCGCTTGATGTGGCAAAGAAAATTCAAGAAGTAATGGCAGCTATTCCAGACATAGGAGAATCTTCGGTTGACACAGATGAAGGACTTCCGCAGGTTCAAGTTGAAATTGACCGGCAGCGCGCGTACAGTTTCGGCGTGAATGTTGCTACTGTTGCAAATGAAATTCAGGCTAGCATAGAAGGAGTTTCCACAACAACTTACCGTGAAGACGGAGACGATTATACAGTCTATGTAATGCTTCGTCCGGAAGACAGGCAGAAAGTTGTTGACCTTGAGCAGATTTACGTGAACGGCACAAATGGACGTGTGTGTGTCGCTAATTTTGCACGGGCAGTAAAAGGCTACGGTCCTGTTACAATCAGCCGTGAAAATCGCCGCCGAATTGTCCACGTTACCGCGGATATTGTTTCGGATGAGAATGCAAACGTTGTTGAAGAAAAAATCAAGGAAGGAATAAAGAATTCGTTTATTGTTCCTGACAATGTTTCTGTAAGCTATGAAGGCTCTTGGAAAGATGTAAAAGAGCAGACTGCGATTTTTGCAAAAATTATGGTCATGGCGGTTCTTCTTGTATTCGGTGTCATGGCGGCGACTTACGAAAGTTTTAAGGCTCCGTTTATAAATCTTATGACAATTCCATTTCTTGCAATTGGCGTTGTTCTTATTTACAAAATCACCGGGCAGTCGTTCAGCTTGCTTTCCGCAGTAGGGCTTGTAATGCTTGTTGGAATTGTTGTAAACAACGGAATTATTTTAGTTGACTACACGAATCTTCTTGTGGAGCGTGGAATGCCGTTAAAGGAAGCCTGCTACAAAGCCGGATGCTCAAGGCTTAGACCTGTTTTGATGACAACTCTTACAACAATACTTGGAATGATTCCGATGTGCTTTGCTTCAAGCGGAAGCGCGGGAATGGTTCAGCCTATAAGCGTTGCAGTTGTAGGCGGACTTACAAGCTCCACATTTATAACGCTTTTCTTTATTCCTGTGCTTTATACTTTTGTAATGAAAAAAAAGAAAAACCAGCAGTCTGTTGTTCAGCTTGCTTTGCCGGAGGAAAAATAAATGCAGCGCGTGGAAATAATTTCAAATAAATCTGTTGAAGATGATGTTACTCAGGCTTTGGAAGAATATGTTCCTGATATTTTATACACGAAGTTTCCGCTTGTTTATGGCCGCGGAGGAAATGACCGTAAGCTTGGAAATACAACTTGGCCTGAGAAAAATTTTGTGCTTGTAAGCTACATTGAAGATGAGGATTTGCCAAAAGTGCAAGCAGTAATGAAGGCGATAAAGAAAAAGTTTCCCGGCGAAGGAATAAAACTTTTTGCGATAAAAGCAGAAGAGCCGTTTTAAATGAAGAGCTTTCAATCTTGACGGTAAGGCGTAATTTTGGCATACTAACTTACATTGTAATTTAAAGCGACTATATGCCGCAGATTGCTTTTGTAGTCTGCGGATTTTTTTTTGAATAGGAAGGCGTGCTATGAAATCAACAAAGTATATTTTTGTTACAGGTGGTGTTGTTTCCGGACTTGGAAAAGGAATTACAGCTGCATCTTTAGGACGTCTGCTCAAGTCGCGCGGACTCAAGGTTGCTTCCCAAAAACTGGATCCGTACATCAATGTTGATCCTGGAACAATGAGTCCTTACCAGCACGGCGAAGTTTATGTAACTGATGACGGTGCGGAAACTGACCTTGATCTTGGACATTACGAGCGTTTCATTGATGAAAACTTAAACAAATTTTCAAATCTTACTTCTGGAAAAGTTTACTGGAACGTGCTCAATAAGGAACGCCGCGGAGAATATCTTGGAGAAACTGTTCAGGTTATTCCTCACATTACAAATGAAATAAAATCATTTATTTACAATGTTGGAAAAACTTCCGGTGCGGATATTGTTATTACAGAGGTCGGAGGAACTACAGGCGATATAGAAAGCCAGCCGTTCCTTGAAGCAATCCGCCAAGTTGGTCTTGAAGTTGGCAGTGAAAATTCGCTTTATATACATGTTACGCTTCTTCCGTTTCTTCATGGTTCTGATGAGCACAAGACAAAGCCTACTCAGCATTCCGTAAAGGAACTTCAGGGGCTTGGAATTAAGCCGGACATTCTTGTTTTGCGCTGCGATGAAAAACTTGAAGAAAGCATTTTCCGCAAAGTCGCCATGTTCTGCAATGTAAAGCCTGACTGCGTTATTGAAAACCTTACGCTGCCGGTTTTGTATCAAGCTCCGATTATGCTTGAAAAACTTCATTTTTCAGACATTGTTTGCCGCGAATTGAACCTTTCTGTTCCTCCTTGCGATTTGACAGAATGGAACAATATGCTTGAAAAAATTCAGAACCGCACAAAGAAAGTTACAATCGGTCTTGTCGGAAAATATGTTCAGCTTCATGATGCTTATCTTTCTGTTGCGGAAGCTTTGCAGCACGCAGGCTATGAGCTTGGCTCTTACGTGAACATAAAATGGATTGACAGCGAGTCTATTTCAAAAGAAAACGTGGACGATATTCTTGGTGGATGCAACGGCGTAATTGTTCCGGGCGGATTCGGTTCACGAGGAATTGAAGGAATGATTGCTTCCGCCGATTATTGCCGCGAGCACAATTTGCCTTACCTTGGAATTTGCCTTGGAATGCAGATTGCGGTTATTGCGTTTGCCCGTTCTGTCTGCGGATTCAAGGATGCCAATTCAGGCGAATTTGATGAAAACAGTGCGCACAAGGTAATTGACTTTTTGCCTGACCAAAGTGAATCTGTAAACAAAGGCGGGACTTTGCGTTTGGGTGCTTATCCTTGCAAAATCAAAAAAGGCACTCAAATGTACAAGTGCTACAAGACAGAAGAAATTTCCGAGCGCCACCGCCACCGCTATGAATTCAACAATGATTTTAGAAGTGCGCTTGAAGATTCTGGTCTTACATTGAGCGGAACATCTCCAGATGGAAATATCATAGAAACTGTTGAATATGACAAGAACAATTTTTATGTTGGTGTTCAGTTCCACCCGGAATTCAAGAGCCGCCCGAACAAGGCGCATCCATTATTCCTTGGACTTGTGGCCGCCGCCCTTGGTGAGTACTAAAATTACAGGATTTGTCTTTCTGTCATTGGAGGATGTCCTAGAAGTTAAAAATGCGGTGGTTGAGCTTGTCGAAACCACCATACATAGTGTACTTAGTCATTTCGACAAGCTCAATGACCTCTAGAACTTAAACTTATTGGACATCCCCTGTTTTTTTTTAAGAATGTTTTACGAATCGTAGCGTTCTATTATTTCTTCAGCGACTTCACGCTTGCTTTGGCGGTTGTCCATTGAAAGTTTTTCTATGTGCTTATGGGCATTGCTTTCTGTCATGTTCAGGTTTTCAATTAAAAGCCACTTTGCCTTGTTTATCGTTCTTATGTCCTGCATTTTTTCTTGAAGCGTCTTGTTTTTTGCTTCCATTTTTTGCAGCCTGAACGACATTGCGGAAAGCATTTTTATTGCTGTAAAAAACATTTCTGGTGAATTAGGTTTGGGCAAAGTTACAATTCCCTGCTCTTCAACTTTGTATGAAGTTTCCTCATAAAGCTCGCTTTTTACAAGAAGCAGAATTCCCATGTTCAAGTCAGCGAAGCTTTCAGCGAACATAATTCCGTGCTCGTCTGGAAGCGGCGAATCCACAATCAGAATGTCAACAGGAAGCTCAAGCAAAAGCCTGCGCGCCTCTCCTCCAGAGGATGCATGAAAAACCGGGAAAAAATCGCTTTTGGGTAGTATGCAAGAAATGTTGTCGTGGAAACTTTTTGTTTCAGAGACAATCAAAACTTTTCTTCTGCCTTTTAAAGGAATCATTTTGCGTCCTTTTAAACTTTGAAAAATGAAGTGAAATCCGCGCTAAGATGCTTTTTTATAAACTCGCTGTTTTTGGCAAGTTCTACGGCTTCTCTTAGACTTTCTGGCAGACGTTCAAGTTTTGAAGTTATTTCGGGGCTTGCAGTTGAAAGGTTCATTTCGATTGGCTCGCAAAGCTTCATGTCTTTTTCAATTCCGTCAAGTCCGGCGTAAATTAAAAGTGAATATGCAATGTACGGATTTGCCATTGGATCTGGAGAGCGGACTTCAAAACGCTTGTGGGAATTTATTGCAGACGGAACTCTTATAAGCTGAGTTCTGTTTTCGTGCGCCCAGCTTACATATTTTGGAGCTTTTCTTGAGCCGAGCCTTTCATAAGAATTTTCTGTTGGATTTAAGAACGCCGTAATTTCCTTTATGTGTGCCATGATTCCCGCCATAAATGCGTTTTGAACTTCCTTGCCGGAATTTTCCTGTACAGAAATATTTATGTGGAATCCGTTGCCGCTTTCATCTGGAAGAGGCTTTGGTGAAAAATCCGCATAAAGTCCGTTGCGCACAGCCACTGCTTTTACGACTGTTATAAAGTTCATTGTGTTGTCTGCGGCGGCAAGAGCCTGTCCGTAGCGGAAGTCGATCTCGTTTTGCCCCGGACCTTCCTCGTGATGGGAGTTTTCCGGATGAAGATCCATCTGCTCTAAAGTCAGGCAGATTTCGCGGCGGATGTTTTCGCCTTTGTCTTCTGGAGCAACGTCCATGTAGCCTGCATTGTCAAAAGGAATTTTTGTTGGCTTGCCTTTTTCGTCGGTCTGGAAAAGATAAAATTCGCATTCAGAGCCAAAGTTTACTTTTAGATTTTTTTCTTCCGCTTCTTTAACTGCTTTCTTTAAAATGTTGCGGCAGTCTTTTTCAAATGGAGTTCCGTCACTTTTTTTGATTTCGCAGAACATACGCACAACTTTACCGGAAATTGACCGCCACGGAAGAACTGTGAGCGTTGAAGGAATCGGGAAAAGAAAAAGGTCGGAATGCGCTTCATCTGTGAATCCTGCAATCGAAGAGCCGTCAAATGCGATTCCTTCTTTGAATGCGCGTTCAAGCTCGTCTGGAATAATTGCGGCGTTTTTTTGATTTCCGAAAATATCACAGAATGCAAGGCGGATAAATTTGACATCTTCCATCTGAACAAATTCAATAACTTCTTCTTTTGTGTAGGACATTTTTCCTCCAATTTTTTGTGCGACGATTTTTTTAGATTAATGGATTGCGGTTTTGCTGTCAATTATTTTTGGAAACTGTTATATTTTATAATAATTGAGCTAATAAATATATAGAAGAATATTGCCAAGATTGCCACACGGATTTGGGGATTCTAACGAATCCCAATTTTAGCAAAATAAAATCAAAGGGAAAATTATGCTTGTTGATGAAGAGGAAACAAAAACACAAATCAAGCTTTTTGAAGAACAGAAAGTCCGCACCGTCTGGGACAGCGAAAAGGAAGAATGGTATTTCAGCGTTGTTGATGTTGTTGGAATTTTAACTGAAAGTGAAAATCCAAGAAATTACTGGAAGGTTCTAAAACATCGGCTGTCAGAAGAAGGAAGTCAGTTGGTTACAAATTGTAACCAACTGAAAATGCCTGCGGCAGATGGAAAAATGTATAAAACTGATTGCATGACAACCGAGCAGGTTTTCCGCCTGATTCAGTCAATTCCATCTCCGAAAGCAGAGCCGTTCAAATTGTGGATGGCGCAACAATCGCTAAAAACGCAAGAGCTGAGCTTGAGCAAAAAATCGGCAAAAAAGTTGTAACCCCGCTGAATGCAAAAGATGGAATCGGACTTATCCAAGATACAAAGATGTCAGTTTTGGAAGAAGATGAAAAAAGCAAGTGAATGATTGAATATAAAAAAATAATATTGTTTATAAAAATATATTTACTAAATTTGTTAAACGAATTAAAGTTTTCTATCAATAAGGATAGGAAAATTGAAAGTAAAAATTGATGTTGAAGCAAAAGAAAATGATTCTTCAAAAATTGACTGTTATAAAATTTCATTTCAGTTGGCTGGCGATATAGAAGTTGCAAAAAAGCTTTCTGAATCAGATATGAAAGAGCTTTTGAACGATATTGTAACAGTGCTTGGATATAAGCCGATCATGGAAAAATTCAATTGCACTATAGAAGAAGCCCAAGAGATAAGAAAAAAGATTGATAGAAATTCTGACTGTAAGGACTGTGATTTAAAATTGAAGGAATGTTACCGATGCTGCAATGTTTGTGAAAGTCCTCTTGAAAGAGATTTGCTTAAGGCACTTGTTAGAAATAATATTGAAGTTGAGCTTCAACTTAGAATAAATAAAGACAATACAGTTTGCCATTTTCCAGAACCTGTTGATTCAAAAAAGATTTTAACAATTCCTGATTTTTATTTGGAATCAGGTAACAAGAAAATCTGCATTTATACTGACGGACACACTTATCATGAAAGAACCGAATATCAGGCTGTGCGAGACAGAAGCATTGACCGTGAGCTTCAAAATTTAGGATATGTAGTTTTAAGATTTACAAGTTCAGAAATTAGAAACGGTTTGACAAAAGTCATAAAAGACGTAGAAAAGTCAATGGGAATTGTTGAAGAAAACAGTTCTGATGCGCCGCCGAATAATGCAGAAATAACGGAAGGAACTTGCATTAGATGCGGAGCAAAAATTTCATACGATTTAAGAAAGCCGTTATGCGATGAATGCTATCATACCTGGGCTCAGTTTGGGAATATGGATTATACAGAACGATATTGCTGCAAATGCGGAAAAGAATGTTATTCCACATCGTATGGAAGTCCGCTTTGCAAAAACTGTATTTAAATTCCTTGAAATTTCTTTTCAAAAACTCATTGACATTTTTTGATGAATTAATTAGAGTAATCCATGTAAACATCAAAGGCGATGTGGCTGAGTGCTAAGTTTTCTTGGCGTTCAATCACATCGCCTTCTTTGTTTTATATTTATAATGGGGGTTAGCAAATGTCTACAAATGTACCAGAATTGTTTGGAAGCATGGTGTTCAATCAGAAAGTAATGAAAGAACGTCTGCCAAAGGAAACATTCAAGGCTTTGAAAAAAACTTTGGATGATGGCGAGCCGCTTAAAATCGATGTAGCGAACCAGGTTGCTCACGCAATGAAAGAATGGGCAATTGAAAAGGGCGCAACACATTTTACACACTGGTTCCAGCCGCTCACAGGAATTACTGCGGAAAAGCATGACAGCTTTATCACTCCCCAGGATGACGGAACTGTTATCATGTCTTTCAGCGGAAAGGAGCTTGTAAAGGGTGAGCCGGATGCTTCTTCTTTCCCGAGCGGAGGTCGCCGTGCAACTTTTGAAGCCCGCGGTTACACTGTATGGGATCCAACTGCATATCCGTTTGTAAAGGAGCACACTCTTTGTATTCCTACAGCTTTCTGTTCTTACACAGGCGAGGCGTTGGACAAAAAGACTCCGCTATTGCGTTCAATGGAAGCACTGAATAAACAGGCTCTTAGAATTCTTAAGCTCTTTGGAAATGAAGACGCTACTCATGTTGCCACAACTGTAGGACCAGAGCAGGAATATTTTATTGTTGACCAGAAGCTTTACAGTCAGCGCAAAGACCTCCGCATGACAGGACGCACTTTGTTTGGCGCAAAACCTTCAAAAGGCCAGGAAATGGATGATCAGTATTTTGCCGCCCTTAATCCTCGCATTGTTGAATACATGGAAGATTTGAACGATACTCTCTGGAAGTACGGAATTCTTTCAAAGACAGAACATAACGAAGTTGCTCCGGCTCAGCATGAAATGGCTCCGATATTCACAACTACAAACCTTGCCGCTGACCAGAATCAGCTTACAATGGAAGTTATGAAGAAAGTTGCGCGCCGCCACGGTCTTGTCTGCCTTCTTCACGAAAAGCCTTTTGCAGGTCTTAATGGAAGCGGAAAGCACAACAACTGGTCTATGTCCACAAACCTTGGTGAAAACCTTCTTGAGCCAGGAAAGACTCCAGAGAAAAACGCGCAATTCCTTTTGTTCCTTACAGCCGTAATCAAGGCTGTAGATGAAAATCAGGACTTGCTAAGAATTTCTGTTGCTTCCGCAGGAAACGATCACCGCCTTGGAGCAAATGAAGCACCGCCTGCAATTATTTCAATGTATCTTGGCGACGAGCTTTATGCTGTTCTTGAGTCTATAAAGGACGGAAAGCCTCTTGGTGAGCATGGAGCGCAGAAGATGACAATTGGAGTTGACGTTCTTCCGCCGATTCCAAAAGATTCAACTGACCGCAACAGAACTTCTCCGTTCGCTTTCACTGGAAATAAATTCGAATTCCGTTCATGCGGATCTTCACTTTCAATTTCCGGTCCGAATACAACATTGGATTCAATCGTCGCATATACTCTCAAGGAATTTGCAGACGAGCTTGAAAAGGCAACTGACTTTGATGCTGCTCTTGCTGAGCTTATCAAACGTGAAGTTACAAAGCACTGGAAAGTTATCTTCAACGGAAACGGTTACGATTCAAGCTGGATTGATGAAGCTGAAAAACGCGGACTTTTGAACCTTCGCACTCTTCCTGATGCAATGGCTCATTATCTTGATTCCAAGAACGTCAAGCTCTTTACAGAAATGGGTGTTTATACAGATATTGAAATGAACAGCCACTATGAAATCAAGCTTGAAAAATACGCGCAGATTCTGAATATTGAAGTTCAGACAATGCTTGAAATGATTAGCAAGGATATTCTTCCTGCCGCATTTAAGTACATGGATTCAGTAAGCAAGACTGCAATTGATCTCAAGGCTGTTGTTCCTGGAGCAAAGGCAAGCGCGCAGTCAGAACTTCTTTCTAAACTGGATACTCTTGTAAACAGCTTGGCAGAAAAAGCCGCAAAACTTGATAAGCTCCACGAAGCTGCCCAGAATGCCGGTGACTGCATGAAAATTGCCCGCGCTTATGTTGATTCAGTTATTCCTGCGATGACAGAAGCCCGCGATGTTGCCGATGCAATTGAGCCTTTGCTTGGGGAAGAATACAAGCCGTTCCCAGGCTACGAGGATTTGCTTTTTAGAGTGTAAATTTATTGAATAGTATTTTGTCTCCTTAAAAACACACATTTCCCCGGTATGGTTTTTCTGTGCCGGGGATTCTTGTTTTTAATTTCCATGTTTTTGTGCTATAATTTTACGCATGAAATTCAATAAGATATTTGTTTTTCTTTTAGTTTTTTGCGGTTTGCTTATTTCTTGCGATGCCTTTGATGAGGACGATGAAAATTCTGTCGGGGGGGGCGAAGCTACTTCCTATGATATGCAGATTTTTAATCTTGTGAATGCGCATAGAAAACAAAAAGGGCTTGCGGCTCTTAAATTTGATGATGACATTTTCAATCAGTGCTGCATTCATTCAAAAAACATGTCAACTGGCAAAACTGCACTTGGGCATGATGGCTTTGATGATAGGGTTAAAAATCTGACACCTTGGTGTTGGGCTGCTGAAAACGTTGCGTTCAACTATTCCACAAAGCCGGAAGATGTTGTAAATATGTGGCTTAATAGTTCGGGGCATAGAGCTAATATTGAAAGCACTCAGGCAACGCATTCCGCAGTGAGCGCAGTTAAAAATTCAGAAGGCGCATGGTATTACACGCAAATTTTTATAAAAAGGTAAAACTCTACAGGAGAAAAGCTTTATGAAAAAGCCTAAGGTTTCTGTTTGCATTCCGGTTTATGGAACGGAAAAAGTTCTAAGAAAATGTCTTGACTCTGTGGCGATGCAGGATTTTGCTGAAAAGGAAATTGTTGTTGTAAGCGATGCTTCATGTGGAGTCAATGAAAAAGGCGAGGATGCAAAAAAAATCGTAAAGAGGTTTGCCAAGGAAACAAAAGTTCCAGTTGTGTTCAAGGAGCATTTGAACAACCTTGGAATTCTTGAAACTAGGCGCGACTTGCTTTCGTTTTCCAGCGGCGATTTTATTTTTTATATTGACAGCGATGACTATCTGGAAGGAAGCAATGCAATTTCATTTTTGTACAATGAAGCGCAAAGAACAAATGCCGACATAGTAAATTCCACAGCCATTGCAGTTACAGAAAATCCTGAAAAAAATTCAGCGCAGCAAGAGCATCTTCAGAAAAAAATAGGCAAGATAACTTTGGGCGAGCTTTCTGGAAGTCAGATTTCAGAAGACTGCTTTGTAAACTGCAAGCACTGCGGTTTTTTGTGGGGCAAGCTTATAAAAAGATCTTTGATGGAAAAAGCGTTTTCTTTTATTCCGTTTACAGAATGCACCATGGCGGAAGATCTTTGCCTTTACTTTTTTCTTTCGGTTTTTGCAAAAAAATATTTTGGAGTGCAGGAACGCTTTTACAGATATTCCGTGGATTCAGGAATTTCAAGTGCGCAGTCGATTACGGACATTGGGCGGTGGCGGCGTGTGTGTTCCGCGGCATCGGCGTTTGTTCCAGTTGTGCAGTTTATACAGTCTCCAGAAGGAGCTTGCCTTAGCAGTTCTTTGGTGGAAAGCATGAAGGCGGCTTGTAATAATTTTGTGGCGAATAATTTAAAGCAGCTTGAACAGCGTGTTGTGCCGGAACTTAAAGAGCAGGCATATAGTCTTCTTTGCGAATACTGGGGCGAAGACTACGTAAAAACAATTGAGCGTGCAATAGAAGTGCAAAAATAAATTTTATAAAAATATATATTGACATTTTTTTTTCAGAATGGTAGAACTAAAACATCAGTTGACAACGGAGTCACAGATTGCCTTGGGCAGTTTGTGGCTTTTTTTGTTTTAAACTGAATTATAATTTGTTAAAAGCGACAATGGTGTCGGTTAAGAGATTCCGCAGTGGAATTCTCTTGTCGGTATCACTGTCGCTTTTTTTATTTTCATTACCGTCTTTTTAGACAAGGGGTTTTTATGGAAGATGTAATGCAAGCTGTTCAAAGCGTCTCCAAGGATTTATGGGGCGTATGGTTCTTGCTTGGCGCTGCCCTCGTATTCTGGATGCAGGCAGGATTCGCAATGGTTGAAACCGGTTTTACACGCGCAAAAAATACCGGCAACATTATTATGAAAAACCTGATGGACTTCTGTATTGGTACAGTTGTTTTCATCCTTATTGGTTTTGGTCTTTTCCTTGGTGAAAATATGCTTTTTGGTTTTCTGGGAAAACCGAACTGGCAGATATTTACAGACTATGCAAACTTTGACTGGTCTGGATTTGTATTCAACCTTGTATTCTGCGCTACAACAGCGACAATTGTTTCTGGCGCGATGGCAGAACGCACAAAGTTTCTTTCATACTGTGTTTATTCAGCTGTAATTTCAGCAGTAATTTATCCGATTGAAGCTCACTGGACCTGGGGCGGCGGCTGGCTTGCTCAGCTTGGATTCCACGACTTTGCAGGTTCAAACTGTATCCACATGGTTGGCGGTATCTGCGCTTTGATTGGTGCTGCAATGGTAGGTCCTCGCATTGGAAAGTTTACAAAGAACGCTGATGGTTCTATAAAGGTAAACGCTTTCCCTGGACACAATATTCCGATTGGTGCGCTTGGCGTGTTCATCTTGTGGTTGGGTTGGTACGGATTCAACGGTGCGGCTGCAACTTCTGTTCCGCAGCTTGGAAGCATCTTTGTTGCTACAACAATTGCTCCGGCTCTTGCAACAGTTACTTGTATGATTTTTACTTGGATAAAATTCGGCAAGCCTGATGTTTCAATGTGCTTGAACGCTTCTTTGGCTGGTCTTGTTGCAATCACAGCTCCGTGTGATGTTGCGGATGCTTTGGGTGCTTCAATCATTGGTATTGTTGCAGGGCTTTTGGTTGTATTTGGAGTTTGGTTCTTGGACAACAAGCTCCATGTAGATGATCCTGTTGGTGCTGTTGCCGTTCACTGCTTTAACGGTATCTGGGGAACAATTGCGGTTGGACTTTTTGCAAGCCCTTCAGTTCCTGGATATTCACTTGCAAACAAAGCTGGCGAGCAGATTTCAGGACTTTTCTACGGCGGCGGACTTGAATGTCTTGGACTTCAGCTTCTTGGAATGGTCTGCACAATCGCCTGGACTGTTGTAACAATTACTATTTTGTTCTTCTTAATCAAGAAGATTTTTGGATTGCGTGTATCTGCGGAAGAGGAAATCATCGGTCTTGATAAGCTTGAGCATGGTCTTGATTCAGGTTATGCAGGATTTATGACACCTTACAGCACAGAAGAAATTGCCGAAGCTGCTGAAGCTGGCGTTGCAATTCCAATGCATGAAGCTGTTCCTGTTGTTGCTCCTGCCACAACACCTTCTTCTAAGGATGCCGCGGTTCACAAGGTTGTAATCATAACACGCCAGAACAAGTTCAATGCTCTTAAAGCTGCCATGAACTCCATTGGCGTAACTGGAATGACAGTTATAAATGTTATGGGCTGTGGAATGCAGAAAGGCGCAAGCGAATACTACCGCGGTGTTCCAGTTGAAATCAACCTGCTGCCGAAAATCAAGGTAGAGATTGTTGTTTCAAAGGTTCCTGTAGCAACTGTTGTGGAAAGCGCAAAGAAAGCCTTGTATACAGGACACATCGGAGACGGAAAGATTTTCGTTTACCCTGTTGAAAATGTAATCAAGGTTCGCACTGGTGAATCTGGATACGATGCGCTTCAGGATGAAGAGTAGCGTTTAGCTGAATAAGGCAGGCTTGGAGAATGAGGAACGCTCCAAGTCTGTCTTAGTTTTAAATGTAAAATCCGCGGAGCAATCCGCAGGTTATATGCCGGCCGTTTGCTGTATTTGTAACCCCGCAGCGGATGGCCGGTTTCTTTTTGGAGGGAAGAAAACCCTCTACTTCGAAAGCGAAGCGATTCAATCGCCGGTTTCTTTCCCTCCAAACCTCCCTTCTTTCCCAGCATCGCTTAGGGCTGTCGCCCTAAGAACCCACTGTTTTGCACTTACTTATAAAAAGTGTCATTATTGGGATAGAACCCTGTGATATTTCTGAAAGAAGTCCGATTGATAATCTGTTGTAAAATTTCAATAGATTGCCGTATCATGTGCGGCAATGACATTTTAAGACTTATTGGACATCCCCATGACAAAGGCTATTCCCATGCTTTTGTATAAACAGTGCCGTTTATTGTGCCGCCGTTGCAGTAGATGTTTGCGCCGGCATCAGTTTTTGCTGTAGTATTGCCGCTCATGTACTTATTTATGTAGCTTGCTATGTCCATTGCTGCGCCGCTTGCATCTTTTAAGAATAGATTTGCATCTGACTGTTCTATTAAAACAGCTCCGCCATATCCGTAAGCGTCATTTTTGCTTGTTGAAGTTACGCTGTTATTATCGAATCTTGTGTTCTGCAATGTAAGTGAACCCATTTTTAAGCTGATTGCGCCTCCACCGAGTTTTTGAAATTCACCATTTGCTGTGCCTTCACTTGCATTTTGACCAAGAGTTTCATTGCCTGTGAATGTGCTGTCTTTGATTTTTACAGTTCCGCCTTGAATGAATATCGCGCCGCCTCTCATTGCATAATATCCGCTAGAAGTACACGTATTGCTGTCGAATGTTGAACTTTCAATTTCAAGAATTCCAGTTTCATTGTTCATTATTGCTCCGCCACGTTGTGCTAAGTTGTCTTTAAATGTTGTGTTGGTTATGCGGCATGAACCAGAATTCTCTATCGCTGCGGCATTTGACATAATATCATTGCCGTTGGTTTCAAAATTGCATGAAACAACTTCCACTTGCGCTCCGTTTTCTATGCGTATGCATTCAGAAAAAGATGCACTGCCTTTGTTTGTACTTGTGTTATTATAAAAAGTGCAGTTTTCAATAAGAAGTTTTCCGCCACTTTTTACATATATAAGGCTTGTGCCTAAGTTTGACATGGATATTCCGTTCATACGGCATTGCTTTAAAATTACAGTTGCTCCGTCATCTACACAAATTAAAGCACCGTCAAGCGTAGAAGTAGTTCCAACCGTGCTTGAAGCTGTAAATGTAAGATTGTTTATTTCAAGGATTGTGGAGCTTCCGCTTACATTGAAAAGCTTTATCTGGCCGCCCTCTGTTGTAAGAGTTTGGTTGTCGTCCGTGCTTTGCTGAACTTTTCCGCCGTTGCCTCTTATAATTTTTGTGCCGGAAGTTATGTTTGTAAGCTGACAGTTATTTTCTGGTGTGGCTTGATTTGTGCTTACAGAAGAATCTGCGCCCATAAAAATATATGCGTTTCCGTCTGATTCGCAAGCTGTTTTTAGTTCTCTTGCATCAACTGAAATATTGTAGATTTGGCAGTCTTTTTTCTTTAAATTTACTTGGCAATCAGAATCTTGTCCTGCTGTTACCTTTGCTTCTTCTGTTCCAAAATATAAAAGAACATCTTTGCTGGACATCCAGCCTTCTACTTCTACTGTGTATGTGGCAGGCTCAAGTTCGTCAAATACAATTACCCCCCCCCGTCTCGTCAGTTTCTTTGTTTATGGTTTCTTCCTTTATGATTTTTTCGCCTAGCAAAAGCCTTACCGTGAATGAATCAACATCGCCATGTCCCGATGAATAAAGCGTGCGAGAAGAACTTGGCAGAACAACCCGGACAGAACCGCCTTCGCTTCCAGATGACATATTCATGCAGGAAACAAACGCGAGCAATAACGCTGGTAAAATTGAAAACATAAGTTTTTTCATAATTCCCCCTAAGAAAATTGTTAGAATGACCTATTATCATTCTATATCAAATTCCCGCTGATTTCCACTTTTGCCAGAAAATTCTTTAAATTTTTATTGATTTTTGCATAAGTGGAGGTTTTAGGATGGAATGTAAAATTTTTCCATAGTTTTTACTGAGTTTAAATAAAAACTATGTAGATTTATAAAGTTTTTGCTGAAATACAATAAAAACTTTTCATTTGTTTGCTTTTTTTATTTCTCAAAAATGAAAAAATGGGAAATGAAAATGGGTTTTAATAGCTTTTTTGCAGAATTACATTTTGCAAGGGGTGTTGCAAGCATACGACAGCAGGGCTACCGTGTGGTTGTTTGGGTTTGAGTTTTACTGCCATTTTAGGATCTTGACCCTGCGATGTTTGCGCATCAAACTCGGTTATAAATCTAAATGAATTATATATTACAATCACTTAAAGATTTCTAACCGAGTTTCTTTCAGAAACATCGCAGTATAAAGTACGGCAATGATAATTTATATAACTCGATATTTGATTTTGCAATTATTTTTCCTCATTGTCTTCAAGACCTTTAAAGTCTGTTACGCTTTCAATTGAGCCGCTCAATATTAAATTCGAAAAACTAATGTTATTCAAATCTGTTACAGAATCTGATTCCAATGCGAATTTATATAAATCTACTTTTACAATTCTGTTATGTTTAAACAACTTTCCTCTTTTTTTGCTTCCGTAGTCTGGCATGACTATATTTGCACCGCAGTCTGCTATTGCAAGCTCTTTTGGTTTTATAGCAACGAAGCGACGTGGACCATAGAAGTGCGAGTTTCTTTCTGAATATTCAGGAATATATGCATTTACATCATAGAATGTATAATTGTCGGAGTCAGAACCTGATGTAAAAGGATTTTTATCTTTGTTTGAAGAAGCGATAGTTCTCGAATCTTCTGTCCATCCAGTTTTTGCAGAAAGTTTAAATCCACTTGAGGTTGGCTCAAGGCGTACTATAGCACCTCGGCTATAAACTGTTGTTTCTTCAGAACCACTAATTAAGTTGTTTACCATATACATATCAGTAAAATTTTTAGAACCAGTTTGAGAAACCAGCACGTAAACATATCCGTCGTAATGGATAACTATATCTGTTATTTGTCCGTCTACGCGCATGTCTTGTGTGGACTGCGGATTTCCTATTGCTGTTATTGTAAAGGAATCGTTCTCTCCTTCAATTTTGGCGCGCTGAAGATATGAAGTTCCGTCATTTGTATATGCAATGTAAAGCTCTGTTCCGCTTGCAGCAAAGGCTGTGTAAGTTGCATTCGGATAAATTGAAAGTCCTGAAAGTGTGCAAGGAGTTGAATAATTTGTATCTGAGTTTATTTTGTTTGCTTCGTTTATAAAATAAAATCCGCTTGAAGAATATGCTCCAAGCCAAAGGGAATCATTTATAGTATCGTAGTAAATGTAGTCATCTATTGCAGCAATTCCGCTTTGGGAAATAGCAACAGTTGTTGCGCTGCTTTCATTCTTAAATATATAAAATTCAAATGATGAGCCTCCGCTTTTTCTTACAGAGAATTGCGTTCCGTTTATATCTTCTGCTCCAAGCCTAGCTTGTGTTGATGACATAGATGTTGTTGAATCTACGGAATTTACAAAATCTGTGTATCCACTGTAGTTTGTAAGCACATAATAATCCGAGTTGAATACTTTTCCTTTATTGCCTGCTAGAATAAGTGTAATCGGGCAGTTTTGGGTTTCGCCGGCTGTAACTTCTACTTCTGCGCTGTTGCGGGCAAGGAATGTTCCGTCCTGCTGTCTTGCCGTAACAACTATTTTGTATGTTCCAGGTTCTAGCTCGTCAAATACAAAATCGCCCCCCCCGGTGGATTCCGATGACAGGGTTTTTAGTGTTTTGTCGCCTTGCATAAGGCTTACTTCATATAAAGGATTATCTTTTGAAAGTGTATAAATTCCGCGCGAACCGCTTTCTGGCAAGGTAACACGGATTGCTCCTTCTTTGCCGCTAGAGCCGTCAATATTCATGCAGGAAGCAAATGCAAGAAGCAGCGGAAATAATGCAAGCGCAAGTTTCTTTGTATTCATAAAAATCCTCCAGTTAGTAAAATGCTGAATATGCTATAAGAAAAAGCGCGTCAATTCGCCAAGTTGAGCGTAAAAGGAATCGGACTGCGCGATTTTACAATCGCTTGCCATCGCTCAAAACGGCTCTGTTGCCGCTTTCTTTTTCTTACCGCATATTTATTTTTTTGTTAAATATGTCTTATTTTTTCTGTATCGAATATTTGTTCAATCTATGTTATTATTCTATTGAGTTTATGGGGAAAAATCCAGTAAAAAAAAATGTCTATGAATGCATTTTTTCGTTCAAGGATTCAAGAGTTTCAAAAATAATTTTCTTATTTATATTTAGTTGCTGAGCCAGTAAAATAAAATCGTCTTTGTTGATTTTTTCCAAGTCGTAATGCGTGCCGATTTTCATTGACATTTTCTTTGTTAAAGACGGAAAGGCTTTTGTAGAAACAACATCGTAAATTGGAGAGAGCCTTGCATTCCCCTTTTTGTCATAAAGAATTGAATAGTTTTTTGCATGGGCATCGCAGTTTCCAATAAGGTAGTTAAAAAGAATTTCAGTTATAAAAAAACGCAAATCAATAATCGGCATAACGGAATGAAGTTTCAGCAAGTCATAAATTTCTTTGATTCCAGGACCGCCGTCAGACTGATATTTGTTTTCCGGCATAATTCCAAGAGCCTGGCACATATCTTCCTGATGAAGTCTTGTAATTTTCCCGTTCTTTATAATGCGGTCATATCGCTGGACTATAAAAACATCTTTTCCTGCGATTTTTTCAAGCCTTGATTCCGGCGCATTTAAGCCACATTTTTTTGCAAGCTGCATACAGTCATATTCATTTTGCGCTAATGTGGAAAGAGTTCCTTCTCGTGTCGGCTTTAAAATATGGGTTGAAGGCGCGCCGTTTAAAGGCAAATACCACTGGTTTTCAAAAAATGCCAACGAAAGTTTTTCCTGTGCGCCGGCAAGAGAAAGTCTAAGCCTGTCATCAGCTTTGAGAAACGGTCTTTGTGGAATATTTAAAACAAAATCTTCTAGTTGTTCCGCTGAAAGTTTTTCGTAGTTTGAACTGTTTAGTTCGTATTCAGTTTTAATATTTTTTGGATTAAAATCGTCATCTGCAATTGTTATGAATCCTGCGCATTCCTGACCTATGGCTTCAAGGAGCTTAATGTCGCTGAGTTCTGAAATATGGAGATAATCGGCAACTCTTTTCCTTGTAAATTCTTCTGGAAGCAGTCCTGAAAAAAATGGAAGGCATTCTTTCTGCGAAAATTCTCCTTTTTTAAGCGGAAGGGAAAGAGAAATAGCCTTTGAATCTGGAGATGAAAGATATTCTTCTATATAATAGAATGCAATTCCTCTGTTTTCCGTAGTGAACAATTCCCCGCATTTTTTTTCTCCAAAATAAACATTCAGCTTCATTCGGTATCCTCGCGGTTTGTCAAAGAAATGTTTATTCCAAGAATTTGGAGGCAATTTATTACTTTTCCGATGTGAAGAGTTTCTTTGCCGTTTTCAAGCTCGGAAAAAAAACGGTTTCCAACATTGCACATTGCGGCGCATTCAGACTGGGTAAGCCCTAATGATTTTCTGCGTTTTTTTACAGCTTCTGAAATATCGGTGATAGAGTTTATTATCATAACGGCAATTATAGCATTCCCGAACGGTAAAATCTATGTATTTTGAAGGTAATTTAAATCTTTTGTTACCGTTCGGGAAGATTTTTAGCAAAGAAAAGCGGATAATGACATTCAGATATAAAACTGTTATTATTTTATTGAGTTTATGGGGAAAAATCCAGTGAAAAAAAATGGTTTTGTGCTAAAGGCAGCGGTTCCGCTTGCAGTTCTTTTTGCGGTGGGAATTTTGTTTCTTGTGCGCATTGTTTCTGGTATTTCTATTCATGGTGCGGAATTTGAAGGCGAAGACAGAAATTATCATATTCTTGTTGTTGGGCAGGCGGACAGTTCTGTTTTTCTTAATCAGATTTTTGAAGGCGCAAAAAGCTTAAGTCAAGACTATAGCGCGCTTGTGGAATTAAAATCCCCGGATTCTCTTGCGGAAAATATTTCACTTCAGTCTTTAATTGACTACGGCTCTTTTGTAAATGCGGACGGAATCATTGCCTATGTAAGTTCTTCATCACTTCCGTTTGAATCAGTAAGCCGCATAGACGGCACGGAGATTCCTGTTATAACAATCGGGCATTATCTTGCAGAAAATCCGCAGATTTCTTTTATAGGAAGCAACTATTCAAACCTTGGGCGCAGAATCGGCATTGAATCAGAAGAACTTTTTGAGCCGAGCGGAAAAGCATATATTGTTATAAGCGGAATTTCTGGAAGCCCCAACCACAGCAATCTTTTAAACAGTCTCATGGATTATTACAGGGTCAAGGGAATTTCAAATTTTAAAGTGTTTGACAAATCTCTCAAGGAAAACAGAAAAAGCGTGGAAGAAATTCTTTTGCACGAAAAAACTGACTGTTGCGCTGTTGTCTGCCTTACAGAAGAAGATACTATTATGGTTCTTCAGCTTGTTGCGGCTTCTTCTGCTTCCGGACGCATAAAAATCTTAGGCTATGGTGAAAATGAAACTGTATCCATGTATCTTGAAAAAGGAATTCTTTCCAAGCTTGTTTCGTTCAATTTTAACAAAATCGGCAGAACGGCGATGACGGAGCTTTTTGAATACAGAAACAAAGGCTATGCGAACAGCTACATTACAGCTGACCTTCAGGTAAGGAGGGCAGAAAAAAAATGAAGTTTGCAGAAAACAAAAGCCTTCGATGGAAAATAATGGCAAGCATAGTTGCCGCTTTTCTTATAATGAGCGCGAGCCTTGCGCTTACAATTCTGATGGAGCATTATGTTTTGAAATCCGTGGGTGAATCCTACAAGTCAAATTCCGAGCTGAATGTGTTTGCAAATGATTTGTCGCGGCTTGAAAATTCACTTGAACTTTACATTGAATACAGAACGTTTGAAAGCATTGACGCTTACTATGCAAGTTCAGCCAGAGTGGAAGATCTTTGCGATGCGATGCAGGATTCTCCTTCTACAAATGAAGTGCGTCAGAAAGAATATGTTGTGAATCAGCTTGCGCAGTCTTTTCTATATTATAGCTCTAAAGCAGTTGCGGAGCGAAGGGCAAATAGCACAAGCGGAAATTTTTATTTGCAGAGTCTTGAATGCTACAGGTTTCTTTTGGAGGAAATTCAAAAGCTCAATATTCTTTATATGCAGAACAACGCCGAGTTTTACGCCGCGGACAGAAACAATATAAATTTACTTTTTAAAGTTTACGCGGTTTTCTTTGCGCTTTTCTTTGTTTTTATTCTTGCCTTGCTGAATCTTCTTATCGGAAAAATCACACGGCCTCTTGCGGAAATTTCTTCGGTTGCGCTACGTGTGGCTCAGCAGAATTTTGATGTTCCGCTTTTTAACAAGAAGTCTCATGATGAAATTGGAAATATCTGCCGAGCTTTTGACAGAATGATAATCAGCATAAGAGAATACATAGACAAAATCTGGGAAAAAGCCAGAACAGAAAATGAGCTTAGGGAACGCCAGATGGAAATGCAGGCTCTTTATGCGGATGCCCAGCTAAAGGCGTTTCAGAGCCAGATAAATCCGCATTTTTTGTTTAACACATTGAATACAGGTGCGCAGCTTGCAATGATGGAAGGCGCGGATAGAACTTGTTTTTTTATTGAGCAGACTTCGGATTTTTTTAGATATAACATTGCGCAAAAAGAGGACGCTTCAATTGACGATGAGCTTGGGCTTGTGGACAGTTTTGTTTACATTATGAAAGTTCGTTTTGGAAAAAGGCTTGAGTTTGTAAAAAAAATTCCCGAGCATAAATTTTCCCAAAGACTTCCTGCAATGACTTTGCAGCCGCTGGTTGAAAACTGTATTCAGCATGGCTTGCAAAATTCCATGGGCAAAGTTTTTCTTTCTGTAAAGGAAACAGACGGATTTGTTGAAATTCTTATTGGCGACAACGGATCTAAATTTGATTCTGGCGTTCGTGAGGAAATTTTAAAGGCTGCAAAAAGCGGTGGAATAAAATCTCCTTCTCCAAAAGAAAATTCTTTGGGAAATAAAGACGGAGAGCATACGGGTATTGGGCTTATAAATGTTTTTTCGCGGCTTAGAATTTATTTTCACCGTGATGATGTTTTTGATATTTTTTCTAGAGATGATTCAGAAATGAAGTTTTTAATCAGGATTCCAAATGTATAATATTTTAACTTGTGATGACGAGCAGATTATGATTGATTCGCTTCAGTTTATAATCAAAAAAAATTTTGAAGGGCAGGTGAATTTATTTTCCGCATTGTCTGGAAGTGATGCGGTTTCTATTGTGAGCCGGGAAAAAATCGACATAATTTTTATGGACATAAATATGCCGGGTATGAGCGGACTTGATGCGATAAGCTGCATAAAAAGTCTTAAGCCTTCCGCAGTGATTATTGTCTTGAGCGCATTTGACAAATTTCAGTATGCGCAGGAAGCCATGAACATTGGAGCGTACAAATATATTACAAAGCCCGTGAACCGCAGCATTGTGATTCAGACTGTGCGTAATGCCATGAACCTTGTTGACGAGCGCAACGGAACAACTTCTGGAAATCTGGAGCTTCAGAAAAAACTGGACATTGTCTATCCGATGATTGAAAGTGATTTTATTTATTCGTGCATTTTCAGCAAGGCAAAGAACGAGGATTTTCAAAGTTATCTTGACTATTTCAACATGAAGGTTGATGATTTCTTTTTTGCCTGCATAGAAGTTCCAGATTCTGAAAAAAATATATACGAGGTTTGCTCTAAAGTCAGAAAAATTGTTTCGCAAAAGTTCAAGTGCTTGGCCGGCTTGTTTATGACAAACCGAATCGCTGTTTTTGTTTCTATGGAAAATTCTGCGGAAAGTTTGCAAGATGATTTTCATTCTGCGGTCAAGGAAATATTTACACTTTTGACTTTGGAAATCGGGCAGAAGCTTCGGGTTGGAATAAGCAACGTTTGCGGCGAGCTTGAAGAAGTTTCTGAATGCTGCAAAGATGCGATTCAAGCCTTGAACAGAACTTCGCCGGATGGAGAACTTTTGTTTGCAGATGAGCTTTTGAGTTTTTCTAGCGGAGATGAAAAAATTCAGGAACTGCATGAGCGTATTTTAAATCGCTTAAAATTGGGAGATGCTGCCGGAGTTCAGTTTTTGGCGGAGCTTTATGTTGGAGAACTTTATGAACAGAATTTTCCGCTGGACAAAACAAAAGGAAATGTTTTTGAAGTTTTGATTGAAGCGAAAAAAATTGCAAAGTCCGCAGACTCTTCCTGGAAAAATGCTGCGTTTGAAAATATTTTTTCCGACTTGAGCAAGATTGATTCCAAGACGGAACTTTTGATTTTTTTTAAGAACAGGCTTTCTGAATGCGCGGCTTTTATTTGCAATTCAAAAGAAGAAAAAGAAAATCCGCTTATAAAAAAAGTTTTTGGATATATTCAGGAACACATCGCTGAAAATTTTTCACTTGATGACGCGGCTTCTTTTGCAGGCGTAAGTTCTTTTTATTTGAGCAAACTTTTTAAAGAAGAAACCGGTGAAACTTTTATAAACTATGTGACAGACAGGCGGCTGGAAAAAGGCCGGATCATGCTTTGCGAAACCGAGCTTTCTATAAAAGAAATTTCTGCGGAAATCGGTTACAACGATCAGAATTATTTCAGCAGAATTTTTAAGAACAAGTTTGGAATTTCGCCTACTGATTTTAGAAACACAAATAGAAATTCGGAGTCATTATGAAAAAACTTTTTTTAATTTTTGCAGTTTTACTTGCATTTGTTTTTGCCGGATGCGCAAAGAATAAAAGAACTTTTTCCGTGCAGAAGCAGAACTCTTTTGTGGATGAGAAAAAAACAACAATTGGATTTTCCATAGATACGCTTGCAATTGAGCGATGGCAACGGGACTTGGATGTTTTTATGGCACGCGCAAGAGATTTTGATGCGGACGTTATTGTTCAGAATGCAGGTAACAATGTTGAGGTTCAAAAAAAGCAGCTCATGTATCTTTTGGATAAAAATGTGGATGTGATTGTTGTTCTAGCAAAAGTCGCAGATTCTCTTAAAGATGAAATTGAAAAAATCCGCGCAAAAAATATTCCTGTCATTGCCTATGACCGCCTGATTTTGAACACAAAAATTGATTTGTATATTACGATTGATTCTGGGCAAGTTGGCGTGATTATGGGAAAAGAACTTCAGCGTATTGCGCCCTTGCGTAACTGGCTTTGCATACTTGGACCGCAAGAAGATTACAACATGAAAATGCTTTTGCGCGGACTTAACGGAACTATAAAAAATTCTTTGCCGATTATAAATGAAATTTTTTACACTCAGGACTGGAACTATGATTTGTCTCGGCAGAAAATGGTTGACGTTATTACAAGCGGAAAAATTCCGGGCGCGATTATCTGCGGAAACGATGCGGTTGCGGACAGCGTGATTTCTGTTTTGCAGGCTTACTATCCGGATAAGCATATTCCGATTTGCGGACAAGATGCTGACATTGCCGCTTGCCAAAATATTGTGCGCGGACTTCAGGACTTTACGGTTTACAAGCCGATTGTGGAACTTGCCAGAACTGCCGCTGAAATTTCTGTGAGAGTTGCACGCGGAGAAAAAATCCAGTCGCTTTCTAATTTAAAATCAATCGACAATAAGTTTGCGGAAATTCCTGCGATTCTTTTAAAGCCTGTGCTGGTTACGAAAAGCAACATGGACGATGTTATAATTGATTCCGGTTTTCACACTTATGGTGAAGTTTACATGGAATAGTTTTATAGATATAATTGTTGCAAAAAGGAAAATTTGGGGTTCAAATGAAAGTTGTTACAAAAGCTGAACTTGATGAATGTTTTGATTATATAAATAAATGCCGCGCGGAAGTTGCAAAACGTGTTGTTGGTCAGAAAGATGTTGTGGACGGAATTATTACAGCGCTGATTGCAGGCGGTCATGTTCTTCTTGAAGGTGTTCCGGGTCTTGCAAAGACATTGGCGGTAAAAACTTTTGCGGATGTTTCAGGACTTGAATACAAAAGAATTCAGTTTACGCCGGATCTTCTTCCTGCTGATGTTAGTGGAACGCTGATTTATGAACAAGGTACTGGAAAATTTTCTGTTAGAAAAGGACCTGTGTTTTCAAATCTTGTTCTTGCGGACGAAATAAACCGCGCGCCGGCAAAAGTTCAGTCTGCTCTGCTTGAGGCTATGGCGGAGCATCAGGTTACAATCGGGGAAACAACTTACAAGCTGAACGAGCCTTTTTTTGTTCTTGCCACACAAAATCCGATTGAGCAGGAAGGAACTTACAGTCTTCCAGAAGCTGAGCTTGACCGTTTCTTGCTTAAGCTTCTTATTTCATATCCTACGCCGGAAGAAGAAATTTCAATTATAAAATCCGAAGGCAGGGCGAATGAAATTCCTGTGAACAAAGTTTTTTCCGCCATCGCTCTTCAAAAATGCCGGGACGCTGTGGATGCAGTTACTGTTGCTGACAAAATGCTTGCCTACATAGTTTCAATTGTAAATTTTACAAGAGCCGATGTCGCATTAAAAATGAACCGCCGCAATGATATTCAGCGTTACATTTCATTTGGTGTTTCTCCACGCGCTGGAATTGCTCTTTTAAGATGCGCAAAAGTCCACGCTCTTTTTGAAAACAGAAGCTTTGTTCTTGCGGAAGATGTTCAGGCTGTTGCAAAGCCGGTTTTAAGACATAGGCTTGTTTTGAACTATGAAGCCGCTGCGGACAATATTTCTGCGGACAGCTTGATTTCAAAAATCATAGACTTGATGCCAGTTCCATGAAAAACGACATAAGCCGCCGCGCTTCACTTTTGCATTTATCTTCTCTTTCTCTTGCTGAAAAAATGAAAAGCGGTTCATTCCGTTCGCTTTACCGTGGACGCGGAATTGAATTCAGCGGAGTCCGTGAATATCTACGAGGCGATGATGTGCGTGCAATTGACTGGAATGTTACGGCAAGAATGGGAAAACCTTTTGTAAAAGTTTTTGAAGAAGAACGTGAACTCGATGTCTTTATAGTTGCCGACGCTTCTCTTTCAATGTGCGTGGGAACAAGCCAGCAGACAAAAATTGAAAAAGCAATGGAGTGCGCTTCTCTTTTAACGCTTGCTTCATTTTATAATTCAAGTCCTGTTGGCGCCGTTGTTTTTGACGGTGAGCTAGAATTCTTTTGTTCTCCTGAATCTGGAAAAAAACATTCGCTTATGCTTTTGTCCCATTTTGAGCTTGACAGAAAAAAACAAAAGGCTGGTTCTGTTCTTGACAGCGCGCTTAGGGGTGCAGAAAAGCTTTTAAAGAAAAGAAGCCTTGTCTTTGTTATTTCTGATTTTAGGGCTGCGGAATGGCATGCTTCTTTTGCGCGTCTTTGCCAGAAAAATGATGTCATTGCAATAAATATAGTTGATTCTTCTGATGACAATATTCCTTCCGTTGGCTCTGTTCTTTTTGCAGATCCAGAAACAGGATACGAAGCAGTTCTTCCGACTTCAAGTCAGAAATTTATCCGCGGATGGAGAGAAGAAAATGAGCAGCGCAAGGAAAACTGGTTTAAAGAATGCGTGCGCCACGGAGGAATTCCTTTGTTTATAAGCACTGTTCAAGATCCTGCTGCAGAACTTATAAAATTTTTCAGCAGCAGGCACAGACATTCATTTTAGGAAAATGGCATGAAGAAAAATCTTTGCTTTGTTTTTAGCTTGTGCTTTTTTATTCAGTTTTTAGTTGCTCAGAATCCAAATGAAAATACAGCGGCTTTTGGAACGCAAGTTATGGTTCCGCGCGATGTCTTTATTGGCGACAGCGGACAGATTCAGTATTCGTTCAGAACGCCTATAGATTTTTTTTCTTTTGCAGATCCGTCAATGATAAAAGATGAAGTTCTTTCACTGAATATTTCTTCAAGTGATTTTTTAGAAAATCCGGACGACTGCCTTGTTACAAAATCGGTTCTTGTTAGAAACGGCGTAAATTACAACCTTTACATAACGATAATTCCTTGGAAAACTGGAACAATAAAATTTAAGGAATTCAGCTTGGAAAAATTCTGCCACGGGCAAAACAGCGGCAAGGAAAATGTTGACTTTAGAATTCAGCTTGCGCCGGTTACAATTCTTTCGCTTGTAGAAAAACTTGAAGTAAAAAATTTAAAGTCTCCGCAGGCTCCTCTTTTGCTTCCAAATACAAATTATTTTTTGTGGATTGCAGGCTTTTTAGTCGCCGGATTTTTTTCATTGTCTTGCATTGTCCTGATAAGGCTTCCGCATATTTTGAAAAAATTGAAATTTTTAAGAGAACAGTTTGAACTTTACAGAAATGCAAAACGGACAAAGAAAAAGATTTCCATGCTTTTAAAAAAGAAAATTGATGACAAGGACTTTTGTGAAAAATGGCAGCTTGCAATGCGCGAATACTTGGAATTTAGATTTGCAGTTTCTTTTTGTTCTGTGCCCGGAAAAAAAGTCGGTGCGAAAATATTTGACATACTGAATGGTCTTGCAGGAGAAAAAGTTTGTGAAGCGATAGAATCTCTTTCGTGTTTTTTTGTGCGTACAGACTACATTCGGTTTGCAAGCGGTTCAATTGATTCTAAGCTTTTGCCAGTGGAAACTCATCAGGCTTTGTTTGTTGAAAACGAAAAAAAATCAATGGTTGCGGAAACTTACAAGATAATTGATTTGCTCGAAAAAGGAGAGTGTAATAAAAATTTTGTCTGAAATAGTGTCAAAGTTTTTATTCACAAAGTTTGCGTTGCAAGCTTTCTTATCAAATGCAATTTCCGCTAGAAAATTGCGCTAAAAAGTCAAATCGAAAGTTAAAACTTTCTCAATGGCTTTTTATAGACAATATGTAGTGCCATCCAGTTTGTAAAAACGTGGATTTAGCGTCAAAATG